>TARA_R110001632_G_scaffold44289_3_pt1 | contig 15826 bp, 12 predicted proteins | sample TARA_R110001632 | Tara Oceans TARA_R110001632 (sample SAMEA4398266) | marine metagenome | biome: Polar Biome; feature: [SRF] surface water layer (ENVO:00010504); material: water (ENVO:00002006), including particulate matter (ENVO:01000060) such as... | depth 5 m
ACTATCAGAGTAATGGGGTGGACGATGGGGCTTGAACCCACGACCGCCGGAATCACAATCCGGAGCTCTACCGACTGAGCTACGCCCACCATTACTAGGTGATGATAAAATTAATGGTCGGAGTAGAGGGATTCGAACCCCCGACATCCTGCTCCCAAAGCAGGCGCGCTACCAGACTGCGCTATACTCCGATGGCTCCTCGAACTGGACTCGAACCAGTGACCCAATGATTAACAGTCATTTGCTCTACCAACTGAGCTATCGAGGAACTAATTTTATCTTGTTCGCAACAACTTCCTATTAGGAAGATGGCGGAGGAGGAGAGATTCGAACTCTCGGTAGGCTACTAACCTACGCCAGTTTTCAAGACTGGTGCATTAAACCGCTCTGCCACCCCTCCGTTGCGAGCGAGGTGTATAATACTGATTTGAGATTTCAGTGCAATGTTTTTTTGAAAAAAACTTAACTTTTTTCACTTACATAGCCATGTTCAGGGGCAGAACGAATCCAAACATTGGAATACCAGTAATAATGCCTAGCCGAATTATCCGGCATAGTGCAGTTAATTCGACCACGACCAACGCCGAAAGGCTTACTCGCTGTGGCGATCACTTCATTTTCGGAAACCCAATCTAATGACGCCTTACCTTGTCCTGCCACGTAACACACCAAGTCTTTTAGGCGATATTTACCGTCTTTAAACGTTAAGCGAATAGACACGGGTTTATCTGTCGCAAAGTCACCACCGGCTTGTTCCGCAAGCAAAGGCATTGGCTTAGCATCTAGCTTTGTTTTTAATGTGGATAATTTAGCATACGCGCCAGAAGCAGGAAAACGAGGTAAATTTTCGAAATCAGAGTCAGCGCTCACCACACCTGATTGCTGACCAAATGCCATTACCCCTCTTTCTTCCATTATAGTTCGAATCGTACGATTAGATTCACCATAGGGATAAGCCAGCATTTTAGGTGAATGCCCTAGATTCTTAATGAGCAGCGCTTCAACCGTGTCCACTTCTTTTGTCATTCGTGATAACCAAGCGTCGTCAGACTCACCTTCTTCTTTGCGCAGCATATAAGGATGGCGGATAGTGTGGTTCGCAAACACACCGCCAGACGCTTCCATCTCCTTCATTTGCTCCCACGTCAAAAAGCTACGGCTTTTGCGTTCAACGGGTTCAGTATTAATAAACACAGTAAAAGGAAAGTTCCTTTCTTTTAAGATAGGAAAGCCCGCTTGATAAATACTACGATAGGCATCATCAAAAGAAATCGCGACGGCTTTTTCAGGTAATGCCTTATGGGCTTGTAAATCGTCCAATGCAGAACGCAGATCAACCACCTGAAAACCAGCGTTTTTCAAATAGTCCATGTGCTCAGTAAATTGCTCTGGCGTAACAGAAGTCGATTTAGGTGAACTGACGCTTACATGGTGATATTGAAGAACAGGTAAATAATCCTGAGCTTGAACCGCCATACTGACGCTCATTGCACCAAACAAGATGCCGTAGTGAAACTTTGACAACATACCTTTTCCTTTTTGGTTAATATTTATCCTCATTCTACGCGACGAATAGACAGAATGACCAGTGCAGCAACCAACGATAGACACAAACTGTTATGGCCATATTGCTACACCACTGCATCTACTTTTATTCAAGCCTCAGCCCTACACTCATTGAACACATATCACTCGTTATCAACAATAAGTATAGGTAAGTCAGGGGTAATCACATGAGCAGAGCTGAATTTCACACGCAACTCGACACACAACTACAAACGCTTAAACAACAAGGCCTCTACAAACAAGAGCGCCCTCTTATTACACCTCAAGCCAGTCAAATTACGACATCAGACAATCGCCCGTTAATCAACTTATGTGCAAACAATTATCTTGGGCTAGCGAATGACAGTGAAGTAACAGCAGCGGCGCATAAAGCACTAGACGATTATGGCTATGGCATGGCCTCAGTCCGTTTTATTTGCGGCACTCAAAACATTCACACTGAGCTGGAAAAAAGTCTCAGTAACTTCCTTCAGATGGAAGACACCATCCTGTACTCATCTTGCTTTGATGCCAACGCTGGACTGTTTGAAACACTCCTAGGAAAAGAAGATGCGATCATCAGTGACGCGCTGAACCACGCCAGCATTATTGACGGTATTCGCTTATGTAAAGCAAAGCGCTATCGCTATGCTAACAATGACATGAAAGAGCTCGAAGCGAACCTTCAGAAGGCCGACAAAGAGGGCGCTAGAACCAAGCTCATCGTCACTGATGGTGTTTTCTCCATGGACGGCATTATTGCGGATCTAAAGTCCATCTGCGACCTTGCTGATAAATACGATGCGCTCGTCATGGTAGATGACTCCCACGCGGTTGGTTTCTTAGGTGAGAATGGTCGTGGTAGCCATGAATATTGTGGCGTACTAGGCCGAATCGACATTATTACTGGCACATTAGGAAAAGCCCTTGGGGGCGCATCAGGTGGTTATACCAGTGCCTCTAAAAACATTGTGGATTGGTTACGTCAACGCTCTCGTCCATATTTGTTTTCTAATTCATTGGCCCCTGTTATTACCGCCACCAGCATAAAAATCCTTGAATCACTTCAAAAAGGGGGTGCCGCTCGTCAGCAGCTAAAAAACAACAGCCATTACTTTCGTACCAAGATGAGCGACTTAGGGTTTAACTTAGTACCTGGCGACCACCCAATCATTCCCGTTATATTAGGAGACGCAACACTCGCTCAAGAGATGGCAAGTGCGCTATATATAGAAGGGGTTTTTGTCACCGGATTTGCTTATCCAGTTGTGCCGATGGGAAAAGCTAGAATTCGAACCCAAATGTCAGCCTCACTAACAACGGAACAACTCGATCAAGCCATTACTGCTTTTGCGAAAGTCGGTCGCGAAATGGGTATTATTGAAGGAATAAAATAATGAAAACGCTTGCTAAGCTTCATGCCAAAAAAGGCATTTGGATGACAGAAGTAGCCCAACCAGAATGCGGCCACAATGATGTTGTTATCAAAATACGAAAAACCGCTATTTGCGGAACAGACATGCATATTTATCATTGGGACGACTGGGCACAAAATACCATTCCTGTACCAATGACCGTCGGTCATGAGTTTGTTGGTGAAATCACCGAGATTGGTCCAGAAGTATCAGGGTTCAAAATCGGCGATCGCGTCTCAGGCGAAGGCCATATTACCTGTGGTCACTGTCGAAACTGTCGTGCAGGACGTCGTCACCTTTGCCGTAAAACATTAGGCGTTGGCGTGAACCGTACTGGCGCGTTTGCCGAGTATTTAGTTATTCCCGCCAGCAATGCCTACAAAATTCCTGACAACATCAGCGATGAAATGGCGGCAATCTTCGACCCGTTTGGAAATGCGACTCATACCGCTCTGTCCTTTGATTTGATCGGTGAGGATGTCTTAATCACCGGCGCAGGCCCCATTGGCGCCATGGCCGCCGCCATTGCAAAGCATGTTGGTGCTCGCAATGTGGTGATTACCGATGTAAATGATTTTCGTCTAGGGCTTGCGAAAAAAATGGGCGCGACTCGAACGGTGAACGTTAGCAAAGAGTCTTTGAAAGACGTCATGAATGAAATAGGCATGCACGAAGGCTTTGATGTTGGATTGGAAATGTCCGGCAATGATCAAGCATTTCGCTCTATGTTAGAAAATATGAATCATGGCGGAAAAATTGCCATGCTCGGCATTCCAGCAAAAGACACGCTAATAGATTGGAACCAAGTCATTTTTAAAGGCCTGATTATTAAAGGTATCTATGGACGTGAAATGTACGAAACTTGGTACAAAATGGCCGCTATGTTGCAATCTGGTTTAGACATCAGCCCCATTATTACGCACCGCTTTAATGTAGACGAATTCCAAAAAGGCTTTGATACTATGGCGTCAGGCCAATCTGGCAAAGTGATCCTGGATTGGAATTAAATCCGCTAGGTTATTGCGTCTAGAAGATGATCGCGTTAGCGTAATTCTTTTAGACGCAAACAGAGCAAGAACATGTTAGAAATTGGCACTCAAACACACCCGCTCCCCCATCAAGACGCACTCTATGTTTTGCTACATCGTAATCAAGTGCTGGTTGAACAAGACAATCTTTTTTTAATACCTTTCACACACTTTCAACCAAACTCAAAAATGAGTGCCATTTACTGTGGACAGTGGCAGGGCCAAGATGTCTTTGTTTGCCGTTTTGAATCCGTACCAAAAGGCTTTACGGAAGTAGGCTTAAGAGAACTGCTCTTCTTACAAGATCAGGACCATTACCTTCTATTAAGTCGCGCTCATCAATTATCAACGTGGGACAGAGACCATCAATTTTGTGGACGATGTGGAACACCCATGCAAGAAAAACATATAGCGGAACACACTAAGATTTGCCCAACGTGTAATTTGCGTCATTACCCACGAATTTCGCCTTGCATCATTGTATCAATCTGCAAAGACGACCATATTTTACTGGCCCGTGGACTTCACGCACCCAAAGGTAAATTCAGTAATATTGCAGGGTTTGTTGAAGCGGGTGAGACATTAGAGCAAGCCGTAGCACGTGAAGTGCGTGAAGAAGTAGGGCTTGAAATCACCAACATTCGCTATGTAGACAGTCAACCTTGGTCTTTTCCTCATCAACTTATGGTCGGCTTTTTTGCAGATTACGTTGCTGGTGAAGTCACTCCCGCTCCAGGAGAAATTGATGAGGCGGATTGGTACCACATTGACAACTTACCTCACATACCCAACAGCGCGACCATTTCAGGACAACTAATCACCCATCATATTGCGCATATTAACAATAAAAAATAGTTCATAAATAAAGCAGCAGTAAGTAAACACTTACCGCTGCTTGCCATATTATTGTCATAATTAGCCGTTACTGTAGCCGCACTCATTTTATCCCTCCGGAGAAGAATCATGCGTTTACCCATTGCGTTACCTTTATGTGCCACCGTGGCATTACTTGGTGGCTGCGCCACGTCCAATAATGAACAAGCTGGCGCCACGACTTCCATCGAATTAAGTTTCCTCGGTCGTTATGAGTCAGGCATTTTTGATGGCAGTGCGGCAGAAATAGTGGCGTACGATGCTAAAACGCAAGAAACCTTTGTAATAAACGCCAATTCGGGCAAGGTCGATGTGCTGTCCATGAGCAATCCCGCTGCGCCATACAAAATCAAAACGCTTGATGTCAGTGCAGACGTGTCCGCGTTAACCGGTTTATCCCTTGGCGCTGCCAATAGCGTTAATGTCCATAGCGGCATCATGGCCGCTGCTATTGAAGCCAAGCCAAAACAAGACATGGGGTACATCGCTTTTTATAACATCAATGACCATACCTTTATCACTGCGGTAAAAGTCGGCGCACTACCAGACATGGTGACCTTCTCGCACGATGGCAAACAGGTAATTGTTGCCAATGAAGGCGAGCCGAATGATGAATACACCATAGATCCAGAAGGCAGCGTAAGCATCATTACCTTACCCAATGACATCACGACATTAACGCAAAGCGATGTCACTCAAGTGACGTTTCGTGATTTCAACAATGGTGGTTCTCGCGCTTCAGAACGACCTGACGGACTGCGTATTTTCGGCCCTAATGCCAGTGTTGCTCAAGACTTAGAACCAGAATACGTCACGATTTCTAAAGACAACCGCTATGCCTTTGTGTCACTGCAAGAGAACAATGGCATTGCAAAAATCGATCTTATGAAAAAATCGGTGTCCACCATTTGGGCATTAGGCACAAAAGATTATAACCAAACGGGCAACGAACTAGACGTCAGCGACAAGGATAAAACCATTCAGCTGAAAAACTGGCCAGTATTGGGTTTATATCAACCAGACACCATCGCATCTTACACCGTATCAGGTAAAACCTACTTAGTAACAGCAAACGAAGGTGACTCAAGAGACTACAAAGGCTTCAGCGAAGAATATCGCGTGAAAGAGTTAGCCGACGAGCTAAACAGTCGTCTTGCCCTAACCAGTCTGCTAAAGCACGAGATTGAAGGCAAGCTGGACGATTCAAGAAATCTTGGTCGCATGAAATTTACCAGCACGCTAGGCGCGCAAGATTGCAAACTCACAAAAGGCGCACCGAATAACTGCACCTACACGCAACTGTATGGCTACGGCGCCCGTTCTTTTTCCATCTGGAGCGGCGACACCGGCGAGCAAGTATTTGATAGTGGCAGTGATTTCGAACGCATTACCGCAAAAGCATTGGGCGAGAAAGGCTTCAATGCTTCAAACGACTCAAACAAAACAGATGCACGCAGTGATGACAAAGGACCTGAGCCTGAAGCCTTAACCGTAGGTCAAATTGACGGTCGCACTTATGCTTTTATTGGCCTTGAACGCGTAGGCGGCATCATGGTGTATGACATTACCGTACCCAAGAAAAGTCAGTTCATTCAGTATTTAACCAGCCGAGATTTCGACGCCAAAGTAGATACCTCTGCTGCAGGCGACCTTGGGCCTGAAGGCATGGCTTTTGTTTCAAAAGAAGACAGCCCAAGCGGGCAGGCATTATTGATTGTTGGCAACGAAGTAAGCGGAACCACCTCCGTTTATGGCATTTCGCCCAGTAAATAAAAAATCTTGAATACAGGATTTCAGCCCCCTTTTTGGGGGCTTTTTACGTTTAATATAAGCCGAAATTCCACTAGGGAATTCATCCTACTGTCTCTATACTAGCCAGCAAATTGAATTCGCTTTCATCGCTTATTCACACTTTAAAATAACACTGGGAACAACGTGGAAGAATTACTTCGCTCAATCGAAAAAAAAGTGAGGCCATTAATTGGCTTAGGGAAAGTCGCCGACTACATACCGGCGCTTGCAAACATTGACCCTAATCAATTCGGCATTGCCATCTACAGTAATGACGGAAAGCTTTACCACACAGGTCAAGCCAAGAAGAACTTCTCCATTCAAAGTATCTCAAAAATCTTTAGCTTAACCCTTGCCATGAAACACTATGGTGAAGACATGTGGGAAAGAGTCGGTAGAGAGCCATCTGGCAATCCCTTCAACTCACTGGTGCAGTTAGAGTATGAGATGGGCATTCCACGTAACCCCTTCATTAATGCGGGCGCACTTGTCGTCAGCGATATGAACCATTCACGCTTTGCATCCCCACATTACGCGATGCGAGAATTTATTCGCCGCCTAGCAGGAAACGCTAAATTACGTTCCGATAAAGTCGTTTCCAACTCAGAGTACGAGTTTCGGGCACGCAACGCGTCCATGGCGTATTTGATGCAAGCATTCGGTAATTTCGAAAACGATGTAGAAGCGGTATTGCATAACTACTTTGATAACTGCGCCATGCGCATGAGCTGCATTGACCTTGCTAAAGCCTTTAGCTTTTTAGCCAACAAGGGCTACTCACATCATTCTGGCGAACAAGTGCTCACTCGCCGTGAAACCACTCAAGTCAATGGCTTACTCGCCACCAGCGGGCTCTATGACGAAGCGGGGAATTTTGCCTATCGTGTTGGTTTGCCGGGGAAGAGTGGCGTTGGTGGTGGCATTATAGCCATAGTACCAAATCGCTTTTCTATCTGTGTTTGGTCGCCAGAACTGAATGAATCAGGCAACTCATTAGCGGGAATAGCCGCACTGGAAGCGCTGTCCGAAAGTAACGGTTGGTCCGTATTTGGCTAGGAGCAGATTTCATATCCAGACACTAAAAAGGCCTCATTAGAGGCCTTTTTCATTTATTAACTAAAATAGTTTTAGTCGGTGATCACTTTATAGCAAGGCACATACGCGCTACCAGGAAGCTTCATTCGTTGTTGAAGTACAAAAGCTTGCAACAAGGCATCTAGTTTTGCCAACAGGGCTTTATCGCCATGAATCTCGAACGGGCCAAACTCTTTAATATACGCCACGCCTTGCGCTTTCACGTTACCAGCCACGATAGACGAAAACGCACGACGTAAATCCGCCGCCAGCAAATGCGTTTCTTGATTAAAGGTTAGATTTAGCTCACGAACGTTTTCATGTGTTGGCTCAAATGGATGCTGGAATTCTTCTGGAATATGCAATTTCCAGTTGTAATAAAATGCATCTTTATGCGCTTTACGATACTGACGCACCTCCTCCATTCCCAGCTTCATCACTCGAGCGACTTCCACTTCGTCTTCAATAATAATACGATATTTATTCTGCGCCTCAGCACCCAATACATCACCGATAAACGCATGAATTTGCTCAAAGTAATCAGCGCTTTCTTTTGGCCCTGTAAACACCAAAGGAAAAGGCACATCCGCATTTTTAGGGTGCAAAAGAATGCCCAAAATATAGAGAATTTCCTCAGCCGTTCCTGCGCCACCAGGGAAAACTACAATGCCATGCCCCGCACGCACAAAGGCTTCAAGGCGTTTTTCAATGTCTGGCATGATCACTAACTGATTCACAATGGGATTTGGCGACTCGGCGGCAATAATGCCAGGTTCAGTTAACCCAAGATAAACACCATTATTAATCCGCTGTTTGGCGTGAGCAATCGCAGCGCCCTTCATCGGCCCCTTCATGGCACCAGGCCCACACCCAGTGCAAATATTCAGCTCACGCAAACCCAGCTCATGGCCCACACGTTTTGTATAATCGTACTCATGGCGAGCAATAGAATGCCCACCCCAACACACAATCATGTCCGGGTTTTGAATGCGACGAAACACATCCGCATTACGCAATAGTTCAAACACCACATTGGTCAACTTACTGGAGCTAGCACCCTCTAAACCGCTAGCAAAGCTGTATTCATGCTGGGTGAAAATAATGTCTCGTAGCACACTGAACAACATCTCGCGGACGCTGTTAATCATCTTTCCATCAACAAAGGCAAAGCTTGGCGCATTTTTTAACTGTAATTTCACACCGCGCTCTTCTTGCACGATGCGGATTTCAAAATCGTTAAACTCTTCCATGGCCGCCTGTGGATCATCGGAATCACTGCCACAGTTCAAAATGGCCAAAGCACAACGATGAAACAATTCATGAAACGGCCCAGACTCTTCCGACAAACGAGCCATTTCATCTTGCGATAACATCTCTAACGCACCTTTTGGTGCAACTAACGCGTCAATGCGATCTTCATACTGCATGACCGCCCTCCTCTATTTTCATTTTATTAGTGTCATCCAAATATATTGGTTACGTATGATCCTTTTATCAAGCTTTAACGAAAAACTTAGCAAAAATAGTAACAATGAAATCAATTATTTAGAACTTTCCTTAGAACGTAACCGCTGATAATAAAACGATTTCATTTCAATTAGGCGACTGTACGTACGGCGAAACTCAAACAATAAAGACCCATTCAAATACAAACTTTCCAAAGGCAAAGCGGCGTTTAATAACAATACAACTTGATGATCATAACACTCGTCCACCAAGCTAATAAATCGACGTACGGCATCATCGTTTACACCTAACGACACCGCTCGCTCACCGGTTTGCCCAGAGCCAATCGCACCGTCTTCTGTGCCTCGTGCTTTAATGTGTTCGAACGGTTCGCTGCTTAGCTCAGGAATTCCCGTTAACATAATATAAGGGTAACGCTGGGCTAACTCTATGTAGTCCAACGCCGAACGAGGTCCACCACACAAAGCATAAAAATCAAACCATGCCATATTGTCTGAAGCCTGAATCACATCAATAGCACGACGACAAACGGATAAAGGCAGCGAAAACACCTCACCTTTTGAGAATTGGTCAAACAACACAGCCATATCCTGTTCATCTTGAACAAAGTATATGGCATTAAACCCTGTATGACGCAGCCGATGATCCTGATCACCACCAAGGTGAAGCTCGCTTAAATTGAATTGTAGTTGTGCAATCGCAGGGGCAAAACGCGCTTTTTGCAACTGACTCTGAAAAAGGTTCTCAATCGCTATATTAGACGTCGCCACCAGCACCACACCTTCTTCAAACAAAGCGTCGATCAAGCCACCCAACAGCATGGCATCGCCGATGTCCGAGACAAAAAACTCATCAAAACACAGCACGCTGCATTCTGACGCCAAGCGCGTCGCAATGCCTTTTAAAGGATTTTTCTGCCCAAAAGCAAGATTCAATTCACGATGCAAACGCGCCATAAAATGATGAAAATGCAACCGTAGGCCCACACCCTGCGGTAAACACTCATAAAATAAATCCATCAAAAACGTCTTGCCGCGACCCACATCGCCCCACATATAAACGCCTTTAATCTGCATCAGTGGCTTTTCGCTGGATCTATTCGTACTTTGAATCAACTGCTGAAAAACACGTTCTAACTCAAGCAATGCGGGCTGCTGGAGTTCATCATACGTCACCTCGTGACGATCTAACCGAGCTTGATACACTTGCATAGGAGAAGACATAAAATAATCGTAACTTAGAAAAGAGGCAGCTTGCCCCGCTTGAAATAACCATCCTCAAACGGAGCAAAGGAAAACGTTACGCCATTGCGGTACGAAGCCGCGCAATAGGACGATCATCAATAAAGACATGAAGTAACGCGGTAATCAGGGCAATAATACAAGCAGCCCACCAGACAACATCGTACGAGCCTGTTTTGTCGTAAAGATAACCACCTAACCAAACACCGCTAAACGACCCTAGCTGATGGCCTAAAAACACAATGCCATACAACAACCCCATGTAACGCAGACCAAACATTTGCGCCACGATGCCAGAGGTTGGCGGCACGGTCGCCAACCAAAGCAACCCGGTCACAATTGAAAACGCGTACACAGAATAAGTGGTCATGGGGAAATACATAAAAGCCGCAATAGACAGCGCTCTTAATGCGTAAATAATGGCTAGCAATTTTTTCTTCGAATACTTTCCAGACCAAGATCCCGACAAAAGACAACCGAAAATATTAAACAGTCCAATCAGAGACAAACTCGCCACGGCAACTTCCGACGAAAAACCTTGATCAGACAAAAAGGGCGGCATGTGAACCGTGATAAAGGCCAGCTGAAAGCCACACACAAAGAAACCGACCACTAACAACCAATAATGAGAGTAAGCGCTGGCTTCTTGCAAAGCCTCTTTCATAGTTTGTGACACGCTTTGAACAGCGTTGCCCGACACGTCATTAGACTGGCGGAATGGACTAGACAGCAACACCATCATCAAGGCACATAACGCCATCAGCATCAGCGCTGTGCTCCACCCGTAAGCGGAAATAAAGCCTTGAGCAACCGGAATCACCAATAACTGCCCAGCAGACCCTGCCGCACTGCCTAAGCCCAAAGCAAAAGAGCGCTTCTCTGGAGACACCATTCGCGCCATAGCAGGCAAAACAACACCGAACCCCGTCGCTGAGATCCCCATGCCCATTAGGAAACCGGCGCCCATATTTAAGCCGAACACACCGTCTGCCGTGGCGGTCACATACAAACCTAAGGCGTATAAGACAGCGCCAATCCAAATGGTTTTCAACGTACCAAAACGATCCGCAAACGCGCCAGCAATCGGTTGAGACAACCCCCACCATAAATTCTGCAGTGCTAACGCGAAAGCAAATACCTCACGACCATAACCAAATTGGTTTGAAATGGGCGCCATAAAGAAACCCATCGACGAGCGCAAACCAAAGTTTAGCGCCAGAAGAAGGCAAACAAGAGCGATCGAAATGCTGAGTAATTTAACAGGACGCGACATGAATGTTTCCCTAACAAAACAAAATCGTGAAATAACATCCTGACATCATATTCATGCCTTGTTCATAAGTCGAGCAACCAGCAGAAACAAAAAAGCGCCTTAGCATGAACACTAAGGCGCTTTTTCAACGACAATCAGAACGGATCCATATACAGCATAAAAACTATTTTATAGCGGTCACATCAGATCCATTCAGTCACACTGACTAAATCATAAGAAATTACTCAGCTAAAGGACGGTACAACCCTGTCACACGGTCTTTAAAGGTCAATGCCATTGCAACGTCTTTTAACTTGCTCTGAGTCAGACCGGACGTCAGCGCATCCATTTCATGCAAATACCGAGCATCGCCATACAAGGTTTCACTCAACTCTAAACGATGCAATAGCGTTGAATCTAACGCATTTTTCAAACGATTTTGTTCAATATCGGTAAATGCCGCATGGATATCCGTCACCCAATCCTGGGTAACGATGTCTGGCAATTCAGCCAACACCGTTTCGGTCATTTTTGCGAGGTCATCCAATCGAGCTGGCGAGCTCGAGTATTGGATTTTCAATTCGGCACGATTGGTGTCTTTATTCAATTCAAGACCCACACGAACGCTATAAACGCCCTGAACTTCACTGCGTAAACGTTGCTTTAATTGCGTCTCTAGTCGTTCACCCAAATACGTCAACTGAACGGCCGCTATTGGCGTCCAAGGCAGAGATTGATACGCGTAAAGTCGATACTCTGCTTTAGGCTCTGTGTTCAAAGATACATCGACGGTTGATTTCCCTGCAAGCTGAAGAACCGATGTCATTTCATAATCAGACTCACTGTATGCTGCGGTGTTACGAGGAATGCCCGCAAGATAGCGTGACGCTAAGCGCGTAATCTCGCCTTCTGGTAAACGAGACACCATAAAGTAATGCACCGGTAACGCCACTTGCTTTTGGCGAGTTGCTTCTAACTTCTCATGGGTCAAGGACTCTAGAATCGGCAAAGTCGGCGCCAAATCTTGAGTCGCCTTATAATCAAATCGAGCCATGACGTTATCAACCGTATCATCGTATTCAACGCCTTGCTTGCCATATACCGTATTGCCGATATTTTTCACATAACTCTGGTCAAAAGCCGACGTTGCCCTTGATGCGGTAAATGTCATACCCAGTTTATCGGTGATCCCCTGAGCGCCAGTAAACGTATAGCGTTGCTTTAAATATTCTGGCGTATACTCGCCTTCGATAGAGTCACCATCTGCTAAGTCCTCAGCCAAATCTTCACCTGCGTGAATTTCATCCCACTCATCCTTTGAGATCGCATACTTAACAGACAAATAATCTTCGCCATCGTAACGCTTAAGTTTCGAAGAAATCACACCACCAAGAAAGCCGCCAAACTCAACAGGTACGTTGGAGTCATATACGGTTACGGATTCAAGCGCATCAGGATCAACATAGTAACTTTGAGAGGAACTACCAGATAGCATACTCAAATTTGTCGGAGAAATTGGATTAGAGTAAGTGTCTTCAGAGCCCCCTGGATTCAAGTCATTATTGGCGGATATTCCGTCGATTACGTATGAGTTTTGATAATGAGATTGACCGTGAATAGACACTTCATCTGGCCGCATACTTGCACTATTAGCAGAGGTACTGGAAGAACGGCTGAATCGAACAGCGCCATTCCCTTTTAATAGATCCGTTAGGTTGGTGGTATCTCCCGCCATACTTTCAATTTCGCTCGAACTAATAACGCTTTTACCCAATGCAGCTGAACTCCTCCCTCCCTCAACCAGCAAGGGCGACAACGTAATACCATCTTCTCCTTCGGTGACTGTATTGGGATCAATCAGAACAATGCTATTTGCTTTACCTATTTTATAAGACAAACCTGTACCGAAAAGCAGTAGATCCAATGCCTGTACCGTCGAGTACTCACCTTCAAAACCCAGTGTACGTTTGCCCGAAAGCAATTCGCCACTGCCACCTAAGAACACACCGGACATAGCCGCGAAGGTATTTAACGCTTGCGCCAAAGCACCATCAGGTACGTCATAGTAGCGAACATTTACCGAACTGGATTCCGCGTAGGCTGCCGACGCGGTTAATCCGCTTGTAAAAGCAATGCTGGCCGCCAGAAGCGTCAAAGCACCGCGACGTTTAACAAATCGCACTGAGGGGGTAAATGACATAAAAATATTCCGTAATAATAATGTTTATTACTACTATTACCGAGTGAGGGTTTGAAAAGGGGACATGAAAAGAAAAACTATTTTCATTTTCTTATAAGATCTAGACGGCAGAAATACTTGTCCACCAAGGCAAGACACGCTTAACCTGAATAGGAAACGCATTTTCGAGCATATCAAACACCAAGTTGGCGTCTTGAGTTGGATACGTACCAATCACCCGAAGCGCAGCAATACTCGGGTCAAGATTAATGTAACCATGACGATAGCGCCCAATCTCAGCTATAAAATCGGATAATGCCATATCATCAACGATCAACAGTCCCCGAGTCCAAGACTCATGAATCGCTAAAACAGGCTGTATCCTGCCAATCGATTGATTGTCAAAAACCACTTCTTCGCCCGCTTTCACTTCTTTCGTCTGACGAGACATCAGTGGAGCCAATGACACTGTCCCTTCATAAACCGCCAAAATAGCACGTTGATTTGAAAGGTGACGTAAGCAAAAACGTGTCTTGCTGGTTGCGGCTTTCATAACAGCTTGCTGACAAGTAACACTGAACGGTCGACCATTCACTTGACCGTCAGTCTCAAATAACGCCTCACCTTCCACCAAAGCAATCGGTCGAAGAGTAGACGAGTTAGCACGATTCATCGCACTCTTCGTATTGAGCCAAACTTTCGTACCATCACCCAATGCAAAATGACTCACTTCACCGACAGAGGTGTGAAAATCGGCCGTCCAAGACGCCACCATCGAAGGTAAAGGTGTCTGTTCCCATCCAAACCAACCTAAAGACGCCACACCAGCGATGCTCATTACCCCTTTCATCATTTGTCGACGACTAATATCTCTAGAGCGACTGGTGTCTAAAACACGTCCTGCAGATTGCTGTAGATTATTACCTTGGAAAGAGGTGAACATCACGCCGACAGATTCAACCTGCTGCCATGCCTTAAGGTGTTCTGCGTCGCTTTCAAGCCAATTTTGCCAACCTTCACGATCAATATCCGAAACGGACTCATCAGACAAAACAGCAAACCATTCAGACGCTTCTTCTAAATGGTGAAAATTTGAAGGTTTAGGGGATGTCATAAAATTGGCTGTCTATTGATCAGATTGAAGTAAAACACATTGCAACATGGCTTGAGCTATATAGCGCTTAACCATACGCTCAGAAACAGACAAACGTTCAGCGATTTCTCGGTATGTTAAACCATGGACTTGGGAAAAAATCAGTGTATTCGCCACTTTTTTGGGGAGCTTTGCGATCATAGCATCGAGCTCGCAAAGTAGCTCAATCATGGACGCAGAATGCTCAGCAGAAGGCGCATAGTCTTCTTCTCTATGCGCCAAAGATTCCAACCAAGCTTGCTCTACTTGTCGTCTTCGCCAATGATCAATATACAAGCCTTTCGCAATTGTACTTAGGAATGCTCTCGCTTCCCCCATACGCATAAAAGAGCTTGGTTTTTTCAATAATCGAACAAACGTGTCTTGAGTCAAATCTGCCGCTGACTCATCACACCCTAATTTTCTACGAATCCATCCTGTTAACCATTGATGATGCTCTGCATACAAATCGCCAACTTCCTGCGTCGCTCGCTGTTCAGGATTCATCGATCGAAAATACATCATTTCTTCTCAAGTGTTTAAAGTGCGTACAAAAATAAAGTAAATGAGAATCAATATCAAATAAAAAAAACACCCAGCGTCTATGCCTTCACGTAAACCATCATAATCACAAGGTCATAAAAGCACCGCCTTTGGCGACCGCTTTTTGATACGCAGGCTGCGCTTCGACTTGCTTGATAAAGCGTGCAATATTCGGAAACTCAGACAAATCCATTCGTGTACTGGATGCTTGCAGTGGGAAACTCATTTGAATATCAGCCGCGGTTAATTCCTCACCAACGAACCACGTATGCTCACCCAGTGTTTT
>TARA_R110001632_G_scaffold8386_1_pt1 | contig 15809 bp, 12 predicted proteins | sample TARA_R110001632 | Tara Oceans TARA_R110001632 (sample SAMEA4398266) | marine metagenome | biome: Polar Biome; feature: [SRF] surface water layer (ENVO:00010504); material: water (ENVO:00002006), including particulate matter (ENVO:01000060) such as... | depth 5 m
AAATATTCATCTATTTTTCCTGTAAAAACAATTTTAGTAGCCAAACTTTCATAATGGTCTTTTTCTTTAAAAAAATCAACTCCTGTTTTGGTTTCAATTCCTTCAAGTAATCCATCAATAAGTTTGTTATAACCACCTATCGGGATTCCTTGATATTTATCGTTAAAATAGTTATTATCAAAAGTAAAACGAACAGGAAGTCTTTTGATGATAAATGCTGGAAGCTCCGTTGCTTTTCTTCCCCATTGTTTTTCTGTATATCCTTTTATGAGTTTTTCATAGATATCTCTTCCTACTAATGAGATTGCTTGTTCTTCTAGATTCTTTGGATTCTTGATTCCTGAGGCCTCAACTTGCTCTTGAATTTTAGCTTTAGCTTCTTCAGGTGTTTTTACTTTCCATAACTGATAAAATGTATTCATGTTAAATGGCAAGTTGTACAATTCATCTTTGTAATTTGCTACTGGAGAATTAGTATATCTGTTGAACTCTACAAAAGAGTTTACATAATCCCAAATTTTCTTATCATTCGTATGAAAAATATGGGCTCCGTATTTGTGTATATTGATTCCTTCTACATTTTCACAATAGACATTTCCTCCAAGGTGGTTTCTTTTGTCTATTACCAAACATTTTTTACCAATCTTTGTCATTTCATGAGCAAAAACTGATCCGTATAAGCCTGCTCCAACAATTACAAAATCATATTTTTTCATGCTTAAATACGGTTTTAAATCTAGATGAATTCTTGTCTTTTTCTAAAAAATATGAAATAAAATTAGCTCCTCCTTTGACTAAAAAAAAATTCATTAATTATTTTTTATAATTATTTAGATATTTATTTAGTTCTAAAAGAAGAATAAAAAATGTTAAAAGAAGTACAGCAAAAGCTGATAATAAAAAAATGTAATTTCTACTGATTCTATTTATTTGATATCCAACCGTTTGAAAATTTGAAACGATGTTAATTACTTCAGATTGTTGAGCAATATCTTGAGAAGTTCTTTTTAATTCGCTAATAATTTTTCTGTCTGTATCAAATAACTCAATTTCTTTTGTCGTGTTTTTTGTGCCTCCTAAATCAATACTAGTAGCTGATGACTCCTTTTTTGATTCTTGAAGCATAACTCTCATATACAATTGACGTAAAGAATCAACTTGGACTAAATTCTTTCTCAATAAAGAATCTGTTGTAGAAAGGTTCTCATTGGTTAGTTTTTGCAATCGTTTGAAATAATCATTCTTTACTACAGAAGCAATAATTACCTCACCTAAACCAATAAAAATACTGTTATCTGTAGCATTTACGTGAATTTCATGGATACTATAATCATAGTCTGTAAAATCTCTCTTAAATTGACTAAACGCATAGCTCTTGACCGTTAATGTATCTACAGATAAAATAAATTCATTATACGAATTGATGATATCATTATTATTAATAACAGGGTTTATATCAAATTCTCTTAATTTGAGTGCTTTTGTTGTATCTATATTAAATGTAGATGATAATAATTTAATCTTTTTTTGCTTTACAAGATCATTATAATAATTCACATTTTTGTATAACTGCCTTGTACTATTAAAGTTTGGCTGTACTAATAAATTTGATCCAAATTTATCTTCTTTTACATTCTCTAAAAATGCTCCTACGACTCCCCCTATAACAGCGGCTATTAAAAATTTCAAGAAGTGTGATTTAAAAAATAGTAGAATTAAAATCAAGAAGTGAAATAACCCTTTAAAAATGCTCCCAATGAAATTAAAAAGTTTTTTGAAACCATTTCCGATGATGACAAACAAAGAACCTAAATCTTCTTCCTCTTCCTTATTTTGTTGATTTGTTGACATATAATTTGTGTAATTAATTTTTAAAAAATTTGTTCTAATATTTTTTGAGTAATTGCGTAAGTAGGCACAACACCTGTCATTCCCAATCCTCCTGAAGCTAATGTTGCACCAGTTTCTAGCGGATTATCAGATGCGTAATACGCATATCTTACTTTTACATTTTCTGAAATATTCCCTCTAATTTTTGAGGCAGCTTGTATTGCTTTTTGATAATGGGCTCCTTCCATTTCTAATCCTATAACATTCCAAGTAGAATCATGGAAAAACTTTAAAAGATCTCTATTTTGTAATGATGTCCCTAAAACTGTTACCATAGTCCCATCAAAAGATTCTACACCAAAGCCTTCTAAATCTTCTTTTGTCAATTCATTTGTAAATGGGTAATTGTCCGCAGTTCCTTCAAAAATATGAGATGAAGGAATCATAATATCTCCTTTCCCTCCTTCTAAAATCCCAGCTTTTCCCATAATAGAGATAGACTCCACATTTAGGTGAGTAGAATTTCCATTTTCTTTATATGGTTTCAATAATTCATCCATGGTTTCATACGCTTGTTCTCCAAAAGCATAATCCATCACAATAATCACTGGATCTTTCCCTAGTGAATTTACTTTACTGAATTGTGTTTTACTTATATCTATCTTTTTGGTATCAATAATCTGAACATTAATATTTGTACCTGAAGTATCTTTGATATAAATCAATCCATTTTTGGAAGCATACTCTTTAGTTTTCTTCTGTAGTGGCTTACTATTCTCATTACTCAACAACTGAAATAATTCAAATTGTTTTGTATTTTTCGCTTCATTAGGTAAAGCATTTGGTGCGTATAATGTATTTAAAACACTGTGCATATTGGCACTTATAATATGAATAGGCCTGTCTAAAAGTTTATTCGCTTTTAATTCTTTTTTGATATTATCTGACCAAATCTCTCCATAAATATGATGACCAATACTATCACCTAATACAGAACTGAAGTTAACTGTTCTCTTATTTTGATGACAACTTTCATTAATTGCTAGTTTCCCAAGCCAATAAATGATTTGAAAAAATCGGTCTGGGTTTTCTGTTGAAGAAAATGCATTATAAGCAGCAACAACTTCATCATAAGTTCTCCCTAAAACATTCGCTAAATGAACTTTGGTAATTTCTCTTTCTTCATCAGAAAGTGTCTTATTCGTAAGAACTACTTCTTCTAAATTCTTCCACTCTCTCGTTACATTTTCTTCTAAATTTAGTAAGACGCGTTGTTTTATTTTATGCGATTCTATGAATAAAAAAGTGAGATGCGTTAAAATATCATAGATTTCAGATCTTCCTCTAGTGATCTCAATATTCATTTGATCTCTATCTATTCGATAGCAGTTTCTTCTTCTTTTAGGCGGAATAATTACTTTGAAATGAGACTTCCCATATCCTTCATCTGCCGTTAAATTAATAAACTGACATTCTTCAATTCCTTCAGGCAAACGCTCAATTACATATACTAGTCCATTTAACTCTACTCGCTCTTCAGCAATAGAGCCATAAATTTCTGGTCTTAGAAGCAATAATGATTTACGTAAAGTTTCACCAGAAATTCCCATTGGTTTATAAAAACCTCTACTAAACAAATGACGCATAGAGATATATAACCTTTCTATGGCATTCGTAGATTCTTGTGCTCTCGTTCTTTCTTGATGTTTGGTTTGTAGCATAATTTTTAAGGTGCAAAGATAAGAAATTAGCCTAAAATCAGGCTCCTTTTAAGATTTTAGTGTATTGGCTTTTATTTTTTAAAACTTTCACTGCTTCTAATACAACTTTGTCTTTTTTCAATTTGTTTTGATAAGAACCCTCTTTATAATAATATCTAATTAAAATTAGATCTTTAATCACCTCAGAGACATCGTCTTTATTTTTAGAAATTTCTGAAACTTTTTCTTGAGCTAATTTCTTTTGTATTTGTTGATATTCTTTAGTGATAGCTTTACTATTTTCTAATGATTTATATGCTTCTAAAAACAAATTCTCTTGGGTTGTTTTAAAACTAGTATCTGAATTTAAAACATAGTTTTGAAAACTTTTAAAATCTGATGATGAAAAAGTAAAATCTATCGCTGGTTTTATTGCAGCGTTTTTATAAAAATAATCTGTAGTGAAATTGAAGATTGCTCTAGATTGCAATAATTCTTTTGTTGTTTCATTCCTTTTAGAATATCCAATAATGATGTCAGGGAGTATACCTCCTCCGTCATAAACGATTCTACCATTTTTTGTTTGAAAAGAGGTAACTGTTCCGTCTGAAAACTTTGGAACTACACCGTTTTTATCTCTATTGGCATAATCTAATTCTTGAATACATCTTCCACTTGGACTATAATATTTAGCAATAGTAACTTTCAATTGAGTCCCGTAAGTTAATTGTCTGTATCTCTGAACCAATCCTTTTCCAAAAGAACGTTCTCCTAAAACCACTGCTCTATCAAAATCTTGTAATGCGCCAGTTACAACTTCGGATGCTGAAGCAGATCTTCCGTTAACTAAAATCGTTATAGGCATTTCTAAATCTAAGGGTTTATTTGATGCTCTATATGTATTACTCCACTTTTTAACCTTTGCTTTTGTTGACACAATAGTACTCCCTTGTGGTAAGAAAAAATTTGAAATATTAATAGCTTCCCCTAAAGACCCACCTGGGTTACTTCTTAAATCAAAAACGAGATTTTTCATTCCTCTTTTCTTCAAATCTTTGAATGCTTTTTTAACTTCTGAAGAGGCTTTTTCGTTGAATCTAGTTAACACTATATACCCAGTTTCTTCATCAATTAAATCATAAAAAGGAACAGGATTCACAACAACTTTCTCTGTAACGACGGTGATTTTTTTAATTTCACCTTGACGTAAAACCTCAAGACTGATTGCTGTATTAGGAGCGCCTTTTAACATCTCAGATAATTGATCTCTCTCCATGTTTTCTAAAGATTGATTTCCTACTTTAGTAATAATATCTCCAGCTTTTAATCCTTTTTTATCAGCTTCATAGCCTTTATAAATCTCTATTAATGTAATCCCTTTATCTCCGTAATAAACAGAAACACCAATACCAGCATATTCTCCTTCTCTTCTAATTTTGGCTTCTTCTACTTGTTGCTCGTCGTAATAATTGGTGTACGGATCTAAGTTTTCTAAAGTGTTTTTAATGGCTTTATTTGTGAATTCAGCAGGATTAATTTCATTCACATAATATAAATTCAACTCTTTAAAGAGAGTTGTGTAAATTTCTATCTGCTTAGCAACTTCAAAAAAGTTTGATTTAAATGAAAAAGTAAGGAAAATAGTTACAGCTACCAGAGTAGCTAGGAAATATTTCTTTGTTTTATAACTGACCATCTTCTTTTAGGGTTTGTTTCTCAATAAATAACGTTAAAAGTTCTCGAATCTTTTCTTGAACGTCAGAAAATACTGGCTCTTTCTTACCAATAAAGGTAATCATAAAAATATAAGGTAAACTTGTGCTCTCATTAAGGATAGCTTTCTCTAAACGATAGGCTTCCCGTAGCAATCTTTTAATTCGATTTCGATCAACTGCTTTTTTAAAATTTCTTTTAGGAACTGAAAATGAGGCCTGAACAGGAGATTTTGAGGTATGCTCTGTTTTAAGATAGACCAACCGAAAAGGAAATTTTTTGATAGACTCTCCTTCTTCAAAAAGTCTTCCAATGAGTTTTCTGCTTTTTAATCTTTCTTGTTTTCCTAAGGTATATTTCATCACTTACAAACTTACAGAAAAGAGTTTTGCAAAAGAAAAATCAATCCGTTTTTTATTAAAAAAAACAATTTAAATTTCTTTAAAATGTTCTTAATAATGGACGAGTTAAACAGGTTGGGCCTCCACCGCCTTTTACACTAATTTCACCCCCCTTGTAAGCAGTAACTTCACAGCCTGCTGCTTCCAACAATTGTTTCGTTTGAGGATTTCCATCAACCATTATGCATTTCCTTGGCGCGATGGCCAATACATTACACCCCATAGACTCAAACTCTTCTTCTGGAACCTCTATTAACTTAAACCCTCTATTTAATAACTCATTTCTAAACTTAATCGGCATCAATGGCGAGTAAACTACAGCTAAATCTTTATCAACAGGACTTAAAATCGACATTAAATGAAACACATCTTCTTTGCCTTTGTAATGTGGTAATTCTACAACAATGACTTCTATCCCATTAGGTTCAAGAAACTGTTTTAATTGTTGTATTCCTTCTACGTTAGTTCTATATGTATGACCAACTGCAAGTGTTTTTTCATCTAACCAGGCAACATCGCCTCCTTCCAGAGTTCCTGGAGCAGTTATTTCGCAAAGAATTGAAATGTTATTTTTAAGATATTGCAGTTTCTGAGATTGTGGTTCATTAACGCGACCGCCTTTTCCCATATTGCAAATAATCATTCCAAAGTCTGTTGCAATGGAAGCGTCTCGGCAATACACCGAATCAATTTTCACTGCAGCATCTTGAGGGAAATATTTCAATTCAATTTTTGAAGCCTTAAACAATTCTTCAAAAGCTTTATATTCTTTCATCGACTCGTCAAAATCTGGTCGAGATAAATAATTAAGTTCCTGCCACTGGGATCTCAATTCATTATCAGAAATAAAGCCGCTTTTTGCTGTTTTTATAAAAACAGAGTGTAGTTTTAAATATTCGGAGTGATGTGTCGTTTTCATTTATTGTTTCCTTTTATTCCATTGCATTAACAAATAAAATGGAATTCCTAACAATAATAAAATAAGTCCATAGAAAACCACTTCAGATCCTGATCCAAAAATAGCCCAAAGTGAATAGGCAAAACCTAAAGTTCCTAAAATAAATGTTTTCAGGAAGCTATTTGGATGTGCTTTCTTTTCAATTAGAGTTATGATATAGGATGCAGAAACAAAAAGATACGGAATAAGGCATGCTAAGACAGTTAGATTAACTACAAACTCAAATTGATCTACCAAGCCATCACTCATACCTATAATTAGTATAATAGAAGTTAAAGTACTTCCAATTATTATACCTAGAACTGGCACTCCTTTTTTGTTCTCTTTTTTAAATATGCGAGGAAACATCGTGTCTTTGGCGGCAGACATAGGTAGTTGCCCAGAAAGCATAACCCAACCGTTTAAACATCCAACAGCAGAAACAACGGCGCCTGCAGCAACAAAATATCCTGCATATTTACCTCCAATAATTTCTCCTGCATCTGCAAATGGAGTGGTAGAGGTTTTAAGTTCCTCAACAGGAATTAAGCCAAATAATACTACTGTTCCTAAAATATAAACCAAAGTGACTATAACTGTTCCTAACATGGTTGCTCTAGGAATTGTTTTTTCAGGATTCTCAACATTTTCGGCAGGAACTGTTGCCGATTCTATCCCTAAAAAAGCATATAATGTTAAAGCTGCAACAACAGGAAAGGTTGCAAAATCACTTTCTTCAGTTAAATTAAAAGCTGGAAAATTATCTAAACTAAACATAAAAGCACCTACTATTATTATAAAAACTAAAGGCAACAATTTTAAAACGGTAGTGACTACTTGCACTCTACCTGATTCTTTTACTCCTTTTGAGTTGATCCAAGTAAAGAGCCAAATAAAAGACAATCCTACAATTACAGATATTAGAGGATTGGAATTTAATGAAGGAAAGAATACACTCAGTCCTGCAATAATAGCAATTGCCAAACCAGCATTACTAACCCAAATAGAAATCCAATACCCCCAAGCAACTAAAAACCCAATGAAATCTCCAAAACCTTCTTTAGAGTAAGTATATGGTCCGCCACTTTTATTGACAATTATTTTACTGAAATTACTAAATATTTTTGCTAAAATTAAAGCGCCAATTGCTGTAAAAACCCATCCCAACAAACTAATACTTCCGTATTGTGCAATTGTTGCCGGTAACAAAAAAATTCCAGCGCCAATCATATTTCCTACAACTAATGAGGTTGTTGTTATTAAACCTATTTTTTTCTGATTAGAACTCATAATTATTGTGTATTTTAGAAGCAATTCTCGAATATACAACTAATTAATATGAAGTTTAATGTCCATTCAGATATCAAGAAAGCTGAGACTTTACCAGCTACTTTTTATAAAGACAAAGCTATTTTTGAAGCTACAAAAGAAAAGGTTTTTTTACATTCTTGGCAATGGATAGGTGATGAAAGTCAAGTACTACTTCCACAATCTGTACATCCTTTTGTTTTATTAGATGGATATCTAACAGAGCCATTATTATTGACAAAAAATGAGCAAGGCGAAATCAATTGCTTAACAAATGTATGCACACATAGAGGTAATTTAGTTGTTTTAAATTCAGGGAAATCAAAAAAATTAACTTGTTTTTACCACGGGAGACGATTTAACCTCAAAGGCGAATTTGAATACATGCCTGAATTTGAACAAGCAGAAGATTTTCCAAGACCTTGTGATAACTTACATAAATTTCCATTAAAAAAATGGGGGCCTTTTTTGTTTGCAGGTTTAAATCCAACTTTTGATTTTCAGCAAGTCATTGACAAAATGAATGAACGAATCGGGTTTTTACCTTTTGATGATTTTAAATTTAACGCTTCCATGTCACAGGATTATTTAGTGAACGCCAATTGGGCACTTTACTGCGATAATTATCTGGAAGGGTTTCATGTACCTTTTGTTCACCCTGAGCTAAATACCGTATTAGATTATGGCAGTTACAAAACAGAAGTTTATGACTATTGCAATTTACAAATTGGCTATACAGAAGAAGATGCAGCAGAGGTTTTTGATTTACCAGAAAACCATATAGACTACGGTAAAAATGTTGGCGCTTATTATTACTGGGTGTTCCCTAATATGATGTTTAATTTCTACCCATGGGGATTGTCTGTTAACATTATAAAGCCTTTGGATATGACTAGCACAAAAGTGTCATTTTTATCCTATGTTTTAGACCCTACAAAATTAAATAAAGGCGCTAGTCAAGATTTAGACAAAGTACAGCGAGAAGATGAATTTGTTGTTGAAAATGTTCAAAAAGGTGTAAAATCCTCTTTTTATAAGGCAGGTCGATTTTCACCGACAAGAGAGCAAGGCGTTCATCATTTCCATCGTTTATTAGCTACATTTTTAAATTCTTAAATCACTTTCTTTTTTATTATTTATTAGCTAAAATCTCATCTTTAAAATTGCCAACTGAAAACGTTTTCGTTACTTTTGTAATTCAAACAAATGAAACAACAGAATGAAGCCAGATTTATTTGAAGCGCCAGATTATTATAACCTTGATGAGTTACTTACCGAAGAACACAAATTAGTCCGTGATGCAGCCAGAGATTGGGTAAAACGTGATGTTTCACCAATTATAGAAGAGTATGCTCAAAAAGCAGAATTTCCTAAACAAATCGTGAAGGGTTTAGCTGAAATTGGTGCTTTTGGACCTTATATTCCAGAAGAATATGGAGGTGCTGGATTAGATCAAATTTCTTATGGATTAATCATGCAAGAAATTGAGCGTGGTGATTCTGGAGTTAGAAGTACAGCTTCTGTTCAATCTTCTTTAGTGATGTATCCTATTTGGAAATATGGGAACGAAGAACAACGTCAAAAATATTTACCAAAATTAGCTTCTGGAGAATGGATCGGTTCATTTGGATTAACGGAACCAGATCATGGATCTAATCCGTCTGGAATGACCACCAATTTTAAAGACATGGGTGATCATTATCTTTTAAATGGTGCTAAAATGTGGATTTCAAATTCACCATTTTGTAATGTGGCTGTTGTCTGGGCAAAAGATGAAAGCGGACGTATACACGGACTTATTGTTGAACGTGGTATGGAAGGATTTTCAACACCTGAGACTCACAATAAATGGTCATTAAGAGCTTCTTCAACAGGAGAACTTATTTTTGATAACGTTAAAGTCCCTAAAGAAAATTTATTACCAAATAAATCTGGATTAGGAGCGCCTTTAGGCTGTTTAGATTCAGCTCGTTTTGGTATCGCTTGGGGGGCAATTGGTGCGGCTATGGATTGTTATGATACCGCTTTACGATATAGTAAAGAACGGATTCAGTTTGGGAAACCAATTGGACAATTTCAATTGCAACAAAAGAAGTTAGCAGAAATGATTACCGAAATTACCAAAGCACAATTATTAGCTTGGAGGCTTGGTGTGATGCGTGAAAATGATACCGCAACCTCTGCTCAAATATCTATGGCAAAACGAAACAATGTAGATATGGCTTTAAAAATTGCTCGTGATGCTAGACAGATGTTAGGCGGAATGGGAATTAGTGGCGAATACTCTATTATGAGACATATGATGAATCTTGAAAGTGTTGTTACTTATGAAGGAACTCATGATATACACTTACTTATTACAGGACTAGACATTACTGGCTTAAATGCTTTTAAATAGATAAATAGTATTGAAATAAGAAGGCATAAAAAATTAATTTTTTATGCCTTCTTTACTTTCTAAGAAGGTTATTTTTTAATGCCCAATTTCATCAAAATAGTTTCTAATAAACACCATTTCGTGAATGCCGATTGAATTAAATTCACTCCAATAAAAACGGCGAACCACATCCAATTTTGGTGTACAAAATAAGTAAGTGCAACACTTAACAACACCATTACACCAACTATAACTCTAAAATATTTGTTTAACATTTTTTCTTTTTTTAATTATTTATAATTCTTCTTTTCTATCATATAATAAACTAACGGCACAACCAATAGTGTTAAAACTGTTGAAACAATAGTTCCTCCCATTAGCGAAATTGCCAATCCTTGAAAAATTGGATCAAAGAGTATTACAAACGCACCAATAACAACCGTTCCGGCTGTTAATAAAATAGGAGTTGTTCTTACTGCTCCAGCTTCAATTGCCGCTTGTTTTAAAGGGATTCCTTCAGCTAATCTTAAATTGATAAAGTCTATCAATAAAACAGAGTTTCTTACCATAATTCCTGCCAAAGCAATCATTCCAATAAATGAAGTCGCCGTAAAAAACGCACCCATGATCCAGTGTCCTAAAATGATTCCTATTAATGATAATGGTATCGCAACCATCATTACAATGGGTGCTTTAAAGTTCTGAAACCATCCTACAATTAAAATATAAATCAATAAAATAGCTCCTAAAAATGCAATTCCTAAATCTCTAAAAACTTCTAAAGTAATTTGCCATTCTCCATCCCATTTTACTGTGTAATCGTCTTCAAAATCTGGCTGACCTAAATACATTTCGTTTAACTGATACCCTTCAGGAAGTTTAATTTCATTTAATTTTTCTTCCATTCCTAAAATAGCATAGGCAGGACTTTCTAATTCTCCAGCCATATCTGCCATCACATAAACAACTCTTTTTTGATTTTTTCTATAAATACTTTTTGCGCTTATAGTTTCAATAATATTGACTAAATCTATAATGGGCACTAAATTTCCTTGCTTCGATTTCACTTTTAATTGTGAAATATCTTGAATTGTAGATTTTTCTTTTTCATCTAAAGACAAAATCAATCCTACTGAATTAGAAGCCTTTTCGTCATACAATGTTGTAATAGCTCTATTAGATAACGCCACATTCATTGTATTTGTAATTTGCTGCGGAGTAACTCCGTACAACATCGCTTTTTCTTTATTTATGATGAATTGATATTCGATCTGATCATCTTCAACCATCCAATCTATATCAACCACATCCGCAGTATTCTTTAAAATATTTTGAATACTATTCGCTATTTTTATTTGCTCATTATAATCAGGGCCATAAACCTCAGCTACTATTGTTGACAATACCGGTGGGCCAGGCGGAACCTCCACTAACTTCACATTGGCGTGATACTTCATCGCTATTTTCTGAATCTCTGGTCGTAATAATTTAGCGACACCATGACTTTGAATAGTACGTTCGCCTTTATCAATTAAATTCACTTGAATATCTGCCATATTACTTCCTCCTCTAAGATCGTAATGACGAACTAAACCGTTAAAAGTTATCGGTGCGGAGGTTCCAATGTAATTTTGATAATTCACTACTTCTGGTCGTGTAGATAGGTATTGAGAAATCTCTTGCGTAACAACTGCTGTTCTTTCTAAAGTTGTCCCTTCTGGCATATCAATAACCACTTGAAATTCGTTTTTATTATCAAAAGGCAACATTTTTACAGCAACCGATTTTGTAAAAAATAACACCATAGTTCCAAGTAGTAAAACAAAAGTTCCTCCTAAAAATAACCATCGTTTTGATTTACTTTCTAATAAAGGTCTTTCAAACTTGTTATAAATCTTATAGATTAAAGTCTCTTCTACTGGTTTTTCTGGCGTTTCTTCTCCTCCTTTTTTATCTTTTTCTTTTAAGAAAATATATCCTAAATAAGGCGTAATTGTTAAGGCGACAAAAAGTGATAAAATCATGGCAATAGAAGCTCCAATTGGCATAGGTGCCATATAAGGCCCCATCAAACCAGAAACAAAAGCCATTGGCAATACAGATGCTATTACGGTAAATGTTGCTAATATTGTTGGGTTTCCAACTTCATTAATGGCGTATAAAGCCGCTTGTTTAAAAGGCAAGCGTTTCATCTTAAAATGTCGGTGCATATTTTCTGCAATAATAATAGAATCATCAACAACAATTCCTGTCACAAAAACCAAGGCAAACAAGGTAATTCTGTTAAGGGTATAGTCTAACATATAGTAACTCAACAGTGTTAATGCAAATGTAATTGGCACCGATAAAAAAACCACTAATCCACCACGCCAACCCATCGCTAACATTACAACCAAGGTTACTGCAATAATAGAACCTATAAGGTGTAATAGGAGTTCAGATACTTTATTAGAAGCAGTTTCTCCATAGTTTCTAGTGACTTCTACATGAACATCATCCGGAATTAACGTTTTACGTAAATGATTTACTTTATTAATGATCACTTCTGCTATTTTCATAGCATCTGCACCTTTCCTTTTTGCAACAGATACTGTTACCGCAGGATATTCAGCATTGTAATTAGAGACTTTTTCACTCCCTTGTCCAAATCCTAAACTCACATAGTTTTTTGGAATTTCTGGTCCGTCAACAATCGTAGCGATTTGTTTTAAATATATCGGTTGATTTTGCTGTGTACCAACCACCAAATTTTCAACATCCGTTACAGATTCTAAGAACTTTCCTGTGTTCACTAAAAACTCTGTATCATTCTTAGTAAAACTTCCAGAGTTTAATTGGCTATTATTAGCCTTAATCATTTTAGAAACCAACAGAAAGTCTAACCCACTTGAGGCTAGCTTGTTTTTATCTAAAACCACCTGTAACTGACGATTTCTACCTCCAATTTTATGAGTAATCGCCACATCGTTTATCTTCTTAATTTCATTCTCTAATTCTTGTGCTATTTGACTTAATTGATAATCGTCATACGTCTCGCTCCATAAGGTTAATCCTAGCATTGGAACATCATCAATCGCTCTGGTTTTTACTAATGGAAATGTAACCCCTTCAGGCATTTGATCCATATGCTTGTTAATTTCGTTGTATAGTTTCACAAACGAGCGCTCAATATCTTCTCCAACATAAAACTGAACAATCACCATTGCTTGCTCTTTCATAGAGGTAGAATACACATATTCTACACCTTTGATGTTTGAAATCAATTGCTCTAAAGGCTTAATAACTCTAGATTCAACTTCTGTTGGACTAGCACCAGGATACCCTATAAAAATATCTGCAATAGGAACATCTATTTGTGGTTCTTCTTCTCGTGGAATTAAAAAAGAGCTATACACTCCAATGACTATAAATACAATCATTAAAAGTACCGTTAGCTTTGATTGTATAAAAACCTTGGCTATTTTTCCTGCTAAACCTTCTTTCATTTTTCTCTTCTCTTAAGGATTATTGAATTGTAACTTTTGCTCCATTAAATAGTTTCCCTTTTGCAGAAACGATATAACTCTCACCTTTACTTAAGCCAGATAGAACCTCTACTTGATTTCCAAAAGTCCTTCCTAAACGCAACCAACGTAAAATAGCAGTGTTATTCTGACTTACGGTATATACTCCTGATAGCTGACCTTTGATAATTAATGATTCTTTTGATAGTAAAGTCAAGCTTGTTTTTTCTGTTTTCTCTACCGGAAATTGTACGGTTGCAAACATTCCAGATAATAAATTAGGGGTGCTTTTTAAGATATTAATTTTTACTAAATATTGTCCTCCAGTATTTTTAGCAGAAGTACTTACTTCACTCACGCTTCCTTTTAAATTTTCATCAATAGATTTTATCAGAACAGTGACTTTAATTCCTTTTTTGATGAGTGAAATTTCAGTTTCTGGAACCATTGCGATTACTTCAAAATCTTTAGGTTTTTCTATGCTAATTAAAGAGGCTCCTGGATTTGCCATATCTCCTACTTCTACATTTTTACTTGTAATAACACCACTAAAAGGTGCCGTAATATTTGAATAGGCTAGTTGAGCATTCATCTCATTTTTCATTTGATTTGCTGATTCTAATGCTGCTTTTGCTATTTCGTAATTAGCAGTCATATCGTCCATTTCTTTTTGAGTCACACTATTACTAGCAAACAAATTGGTAAAACGATTGTAATTTTTCTTAGCATTGTTAAAAGCAACTTCAGCCTGAGTAATTCTGGCATTTACTTGTGCTTTTTGAGCCTGTAAGGCTATGTTGTTTATTGAAATTAACAACTGTCCATTGGTAACTTTATCTCCAACCCTCACATATACTTTATCGACATAACCCATCATTTTGGTGCTTAGACTTGCGCTATTTGATGCTTGTATTTTACCACTTACCGATAAAAACGGATTATTATGATCTTTTACTTGACTTACTTTTACTTCAATCGCTGGGGAAGTATCGATTACTACTTTTTTGTCATGATCTCCGCAACTAAAGATTAGTAAAGAGGATGAGATTAGCGAGATTATGTATAAATATTTTTTCATTTTGATAAATTATTCTTTGGTTAAAAATTCTACATATAATTGTGTAAAATTGTATTCAAAAATTGTTTGGTAATATTCTAATTGCTTTTGAGCAAATTGAGTTTCTGCTAGTAATAAATCTGATGTTTTTTCTAATCCTTCTTTAAATCTATTTTTTCTAATCCTTAAAGATTCTTTAGATTGTAGTACCGCTAAACTTGTAAATTCTAAGCTATTTTTAGCATCTAATAATTGACGTTTTGCTTTGTTTAACTCTAAATTACTTTTAGAAACATATTGATCATATTCTAACTTAGATTTCTCGAACTCTGCTTTGCTTTTCTGAGCTTTTCCTAAGCGTTTTGAACCTTGTAAAATATCCCAACTTAATTGAATTCCAATTATATATCCGTTTGAGTTTCCTTGAAATAAGTTGTTATCATATATTTCATAACTTCCAAAGGCATTTAAACGAGGAAGGAAAGCCATTTTATCAGCCTTATTCATTGCTTCAAATCCTTTTGTAGATAATTGCATTGCCTTTATATCTGATCTGCTTTCGGAGATGCCTTTTTCCATACTAGTAAAACTTGAAATGCTTAAAGTATCTGTTGGCATATAAACTACATAGGATTCATCATTTATTAAAAAGGACAAGTAATTTGAGGCATTTTGCACATTACTTTTTGCGGTTTGCAACTGATTTTTCACTTCTAAAACTCTTACTTCCGCATTTAAAAGATCTGCACGTTGTAAATATCCTTGTTCAAAATTTCTATCGGCTAGTTCTTTAGTTGTTTTTGCCGCTTCTAAGGTTTTCACTAAGACATCAACTCCTTTGTATGCTAGTTGTAATTGCATGTAGGTTTTTTCAGCTTTAAAGGTCAAATAATCGAGGATCCTTTCAGATGTTAAAGACATGGCATCCATTTTAGATTTGGCTGCTTTGCGTTGATAAAAACCATCTAAATTGATTAAAGGCT
>TARA_R110001632_G_scaffold153025_2_pt1 | contig 15781 bp, 16 predicted proteins | sample TARA_R110001632 | Tara Oceans TARA_R110001632 (sample SAMEA4398266) | marine metagenome | biome: Polar Biome; feature: [SRF] surface water layer (ENVO:00010504); material: water (ENVO:00002006), including particulate matter (ENVO:01000060) such as... | depth 5 m
CCCTTTCTTAATGACAGATACGGTTGGTTTCATTAGAAAATTACCAACTCAGTTAGTAGAATCTTTTAAATCTACGCTAGATGAGGTGCGTGAAGCAGACTTGCTATTACATGTTGTAGATATCTCTCATCCTAATTTTGAAGATCATATTGCCTCAGTAAATACCATTTTAGATGAAATCAATTGTGCAGATAAACCAACATTGATGGTTTTTAACAAGATTGATGCCTATACCTACGAAACAATTGATGAAGATGATTTGGTTACTGAAAAGTCAGCGGAACATTATTCTTTAGAAGATTGGCAAAAAACTTGGATGAATGATTCTGATAAAGAATCCATTTTTATCTCGGCTTTAAACAAAGAAAACTTAGAAGAGTTTAAAGAGAAAACCTACGAAGAAGTGAAGAAGATTCATATTCAACGTTTTCCGTATAACGACTTTTTATATTATGAGTATAAGGAGGAGTAATGTCTTTCCCGACTTGATTGTGAATTCAGTTGAATAATTAACACATCTGTTTCACTCCCAACAGGATGAGGAATCTATATTAGTTTTTTTTACAATGTCTTTTGTATTATGTATCTGGAAGATTAAAAAAAACTGATTTGGACTCTATTCAAAATGTTCTTAGAAAATAATTGACATTAAAACTCAACTATTGATTAGTTTAAGAAGATTTATTTTTATTGCAAAAATACCTAGATACTAAAGATTAAATAAATCAAGATAATAAGACCAATTATAGCACATATAAATGCTGTTCTACCATTAATTTTTATTGAGGTTTTTGTAAAATTATCAGCTTCAGGATGTTTCTCATTCCAAGATAGTATTTCGGATATGATAATCCATAAGCATAATATAATTAGAAAAATAAAAATAACAATTCTTTTATTAAGCATCATTAATTATTCTTTTTGCTCAGATTCATTCACATCATCAATAAGCCCCAAACGTTTTGCACGTCGTTCCCAGCTTTTTCTAGCGAGTAACTGTAGGTCTTCAATATTATCGCTTTCATCCATAATTTCCAACCCAAGTAGAGTTTCTATCATGTCTTCTTGTGTTACCAAACCACTTACAGAACCGTATTCGTCTACAACCAGAGCAATGTGCTCTCTTTGATCAATCAGTTTTTCAAATAAATTAGTAATTGGCAATTCTCTATCAGTAACTAAAATAGTTCTTTTAATATTTTTTAAGGGCTGCTCTCCACTTCCTTTAATAATTGCCTCTAGCAATTGATCCTTTAAAAAGTAACCGGTGATATTATCAGGATTTCCCTCATAAATAGGAATTCTAGAAAAACGTAACATAGGATGTTCGTCAAAAAAAGCTTGAATTGTCTGTTCTTCATCAGCAGATTTTAAAACTGCTCTTGGTGTCATAATATCTTTTACCCGAACCTCTTTAAAACTTAGTAAGTTTTTAATCACCTTGCTTTCGGATTCTTGAAAAACACCTTCTTGTTCAGCCATTTCTGTCATCGCCATAAATCCTTCACGACTTAAAACACTTCCATGACCTTTATTGCCAATTAATCTAGTTGTTAATTGTAATAACCATAAAACACCTGTGTATTTTAGAGGAAACATTAAAACCAATAAAGCTTTTGAGGTAAAATTTGCCAATTGCCTCCAATAACTTGCTCCAATGGTTTTAGGAATAATTTCAGAAACTACTAAAATTAATAAGGTCATAATAGCAGAAACTACACCTACAATATTAAAGCCTAAAAACTCTATTTTGAAAGGAAGCTTTTCTGCTTCTACACCCACTAAGATTGCACCTACTGTATGTGCAATTGTATTAAGCGTTAAGATTGCAATAAGAGGTTTGTCGACATCTTTTTTTAGACCTTGTAAAATATCAGCATACGCAAAACCAGCCTTCTTTTTTATATTGATAAAAGTTGGGGTAACACTCAATAAAACAGCTTCTAAAATTGAGCATAAAAAAGAAAAGAAAATAGAGACTGTTGCGTAAACTAGTAATAGTGTCATTGACATATTTTAAGCAACAAATATATCAAAAAAAAAGCCGTAAGAAATTGAATTCTAACGACTTTAAATATTTTTATTTAGTAATGTATTTAAAAAATATAATTTACTCCTAATCCAAATAATTGTTTGAATTGAACTCTGCTTGATACATTATCATCTGCAATCATATGCAGATTTAAGTTGGTTGACAAGTACTTGTTGATTTGCATTACAAAGTTAATTTGATAATTGATATCAATATTCTTAGCATCTTCTAAATAGTTAGAATAGGCGTTAAAAATATTTTCAACAGTAACGTTTTCCATTAAAGTTGCTTTGTAATATATGGCAGTGTAAAAACCTAATTCATAACGAGATGTTTCTCCTTGATCTACACCAAAAGCAGCACCGTTATCTGTAAATCTACTACTTACAAAAGTTGCTTTAGCAGTAGCAGGTGAGAGATTGATGCTAAAATTATCTGATTTTTTATAGACCATACCCGGACCTGTAGTTACAAAACCTGGAGCAAAAAACTCGGTTGTTGGTGTTTTTGTTGGTGTAGAATAATCATATCCTGTTGTAAATTGAGAACGTACATTGGCAAAGAAAGAGTACGACCAATTGTTAGAAGCTTTTTTAGAAACTAGAGAATTGAATTCAAATAAATCATCTGTTTTTCTAGTTCCTGTTCCACTAATATTACTAATACCATATCTTCCAATTATTTTATTATCCCAAGCCCAATTACCTTTTTTATAATTAAAATCATAATTGATGTTTAGAGTTCCAGACACAGAATTCTCTCCTCCAGCTATCCAATTAGAAAAAGTTGCTTGATTAAACAATAAGGTAAAGGTTCCTTTTTTTGTCCAGTTAGATGTTGAATCTATTTTTTTGTCCTGCGCATTGATTGACATACTAGCCAAAACAATACCTATTAAAAGTATTTTTTTCATATTCAAAAATTAGTGTGCAAAAATAAAATTTTAAATTTTATGGAAGGTATAATTTAAGCCTAATCCAAAAACTTCTCTAAATTGAACCCTTCTTGAAGCGTTATTATCAGCAATAACATGCAGTGTAAGGTTTGTAGAAAGGTATTTATTGACACTGATAAGGAAGTTAATTTGATAGTTAACATCTACATTTTGTGGATTTCTAAGGTAATTTGAGTACAAAGCGATAATATTTTCCATCGTTAATTCTTCCATTAATTGGAATTTTAAAAAAGCAGACATATTAAATCCCAAACCATAGGTAGATGTTTTTCCTTCGGGAACACCATATTGTCCAGAAAAAGGTTTCGAAACAAATGTAAATCTAGAAGTTGCTGGTGCAATATTTACTCGCATATTTTCATTCTTACGCCATAATATCCCAGGGCCAAAACCTAAATAAGCTGGAGAAAAAACTGAAGAAACTTCTTTTTTGGGATCTTGTCCATAATCAAAACCACGAGAAAATTGTGTAATAAGGTTGGTAAAAAAAGAAAAATACCAACGTTTTGTTGTTTTTAAAGCTAAAACTGAGTTGTATTCAAATCGGTCATCAGTCTTTCTATACCCCTGATTACTTACATGACTAGACCCATAAACAGCAATAATTTTATTATCCCATTTTATTTTTTTGTTTCTAAAGTTAAAGTCGTAGTTAACACCTATGTTACCGGCTACATTGTTTTCTCCACCGGCTGTCCAGTTGGTAAAAGAGGCTTGATTAAACAGAAAAGTAAATCGACCATCAACAGTCCATTCTTTGATGAGCTCTTCTTTTTCTTTTTTTTGAATTTTTTTTACAGAGTCTAGTTTTTTTTGAAGAATTTTTATTTCATTCAACAAACCTTTTCTGTAAATAGAATCTGATTTTTTTATGGAATCGTTTTTCTGTTGAGCAGATAATACAGAACTTGATAGGAGTAGTAAGAATAGAATTTTTTTCATGGACTAAAATCGCCACAAAAATAAAATCTTCTCACAAACAAAAAAATTATTTCTTCTTTTTATATAAAGGTACTGTAGAACAAGCTTCTCCATACATGATGGTTTTGGCAATGGGTTGTAATTTTTGAATCAAAAAAGCAAATGCTGAAGGCGGAATTGGTTTTTCTGCACAACCTTTAATAATAATAGGTTTGTCTTTAAAATCATCTACTTCAAAATCTTGAATTATATCTTGAAATAAAACAGTTTCTAGCATTTCTAAATCACCGACAACAATCTTTTTAGCAAAAGGAGCCAATTCTGAAGAGAGTAATAAGTAAGCCCAGGAAGGAATAATAGCATCTTCAGAACAGGTAAGAGCTACATAATTATCTTTATATTGAGACCAATCATGATTGGTAACGTGTTCTCTAAAATCTTTTTCTTTTAAAATGATTCCTTCAAACAACCAATCTTTAATGTCAAAAAGAATACGTTTTCCATTTGGATACAATTCTTCTAAATCGATATTAATTATGTAGCTATTAGCTATTCTATTGATAATTTCTTCTGCCATTTTTACTTCTTAAAATTCCAATTCATAAACTGTTCCACTATAGTCTACCTTGAATGATTTATATGATTTTAACTGATCAGACTTTGGTTCTGATGTAAATCGTACTTCGATAAAATCTTTATTTTCAAATTTTGGATATTTTGCTATTAGTCTAAATATCACACTATTTGATAAGCTTTTTAAATCAGAATCACTTTTGGTACTTAATTTGTACTCATAAAATGTTGTGATTAGATAATTATCACCTTCATCAGTTCCCCATCCAGAAACTATGCCAATGGGATTATGCTTAAAATGGATTTCAAGGTCATCGGTGATTTTTTGATATTCATCTAATTTCTTTTTAAAGTTCTCTTTAACGTTTTCTTTGAAGTTACAAGAAATTAATAAAAATAATGATAATATAAGAAGTGCTAATTTCTTCATATACTTACAACATCCCTAATTCTAATTTTGCTTCATCACTCATCATCTCTTGTGTCCAAGTAGGATCGAACGTAATTTCAACTTCAGCGTTGTTAATTTCTTTTAAAGACTTTACCTTGTCTTCAACTTCAACAGGTAAGGTTTCTGCAACCGGACAGTTTGGAGAAGTTAATGTCATTAGAATTTTAGCATCATTTTCTTCATTTACAAACACATCATAAATTAAACCCAATTCATAGATGTCAACCGGAATTTCTGGATCGTAAATGGTTTTTAAAACCTTTACAATTTTATCTCCTATTTCTGTTACTTCTGCTTCTGTCATTTTCAAAAATTTTGCTTTGCAAAGATACTACTAATTAGCTGTGTTTGCTTGTTGAGCAATGGCATATAATTTGATTTGTTTTAGCATGGAAACCAATCCATTCGCACGTGTTGGAGACAAATGTTCTTTCAATCCAATGGCATCAATAAAATCAGTGTCAGCAGCTAAAATATCTTGTGGAGTTTGATTTGTAAATACGCGTAATAATAAGGCAACCAGCCCTTTAGTTAAAATCGCATCACTATCTGCGGTATATTCAATGGTAGTGCCATTCATTTTAGAATACAACCAAACTTTAGATTGACAACCTTTAATAATATTTTCTTCTACTTTAAATTGTTCGTCAATTATAGGAAGAGATTTGCCTAATTCAATCAGATATTCATAACGCTCCATCCAATCATCAAACATATCAAACTCATCAATAATTTCTTCTTGTATTTCTTTAATTGTCATTTTTAAAACTTATTTTTGGTCTTTTAAAATCCGTTGCAAAATTACGGTAAAAAAATAAGAAATGAGTAAACTATTAGCAGTAGGAACTGTTGCATTTGATGCCATCGAAACTCCGTTTGGTAAGACTGATAAGATTTTAGGAGGTTCAGGAACTTTTGTTGGATTAGCAGCGGCTCAGTTTGGAATTCAAACTGGAGTAGTATCTGTTGTTGGAGGAGATTTTCCTAAATCATATTTAGATATGATGAATGACAGAGGAATTAATACAGATGGAGTAGAAATTGTAGAAGATGGTAAAACATTTTTCTGGAGTGGAAAATATCATAACGATATGAATTCACGTGATACCTTAATTACAGAGTTAAATGTATTAGCAGATTTTTCGCCAGTTGTGCCAGAAGCATTTAAAGATGCAAGTATTGTGATGTTGGGTAATTTACATCCACTAGTACAACTTTCTGTATTAGATCAAATGAATGAGAAGCCTAAATTGGCTATTTTAGATACCATGAATTTTTGGATGGATGCAGCTTTAGAAGATTTGCATACCGTTTTAAAAAGAATTGATGTCATCACTATTAATGATGAAGAAGCTCGTCAGTTAAGTGGAGAGTATTCACTAGTAAACGCAGCTAAAAAGATTCATGAAATGGGTCCAAAATATGTAGTGATTAAAAAAGGAGAACACGGAGCTTTATTATTTAATGAAGGGAAAATGTTTTTTGCACCTGCATTACCATTAGCAGAAGTTTTTGATCCAACAGGAGCAGGAGATACTTTTGCAGGAGGGTTTTCTGGATATTTAGCAAAGACAGAAGATATATCATTTGAGAACATGAAAAATGCCATTATTTACGGCTCTAATTTAGCTTCCTTTTGTGTAGAAAAATTTGGAACAGAAAGAATGGAAGAACTCACAAATGAAGAAGTGAAAAAACGACTTGAATCGTTTAAGGAATTAACACAATACGATATTAAACTATCATAAATGAAAATCCGCGCCTGCGCGGATTTTTTTATTTTAAAATAATACATGACCATCTATGAGCGACGCTATTAAACATGAATGTGGAATTGCATTGGTTAGATTAAAGAAACCATTACAATTCTATAAAGATAAATATGGTTCTGCTTTTTACGGAATCAATAAAATGTATTTGTTGATGGAGAAACAGCACAATCGCGGTCAAGATGGTGCAGGTTTTGCCAGTGTAAAGTTTAATGTTTCACCTGGTACTAGATATATCAGTAGAGTGCGTTCAAATCAATCACAGCCAATACAAGATATTTTTGCTCAGATTAATGAACGTCTAAATGGTGTTTTAGAAAAGAATCAAGATAAAAAAGATGATGTTGCTTGGCAAGAAGAAAACATGCCTTATGTAGGGAATCTTTTTTTAGGACATGTGCGTTATGGAACCTTTGGAAAAAACAGTATAGAAAGTGTACATCCTTTTCTACGTCAGAGCAATTGGAAACACCAAAATTTAATTGTTGCCGGTAACTTTAATATGACCAATTCTAAACAGTTACTAGAAGAATTGGTTGAATTAGGACAGCATCCAAAGGAGTTTACTGATACAGTAACTGTCATGGAAAAAATCGGTCATTTTTTAGAAGATGAAGTCGCAAAATTATACAAACAAGCTAGAGGAAAAGGTTATAACAAAAAAGATGCATCACCTTATATTGAAGAACATTTAAACTTGAAAAAAGTATTAAAAAGATCTTCAAAAAATTGGGATGGCGGGTACGCTATGGCAGGATTAGTAGGTCATGGAGATGCTTTTGTTTTAAGGGATCCTAACGGAATTAGACCAACTTATTTTTACGAAGATGATGAAGTTATGGTGGTTGCGTCAGAAAGACCAGTAATTCAAACAGTGTTTAATGTAAATATTGAAGATGTTCAAGAATTAGAAAGAGGGCACGCTTTAATTATCAAAAAAAGTGGGGTAACATCCATTGAAAAAGTGATAGAACCAAGAGAAAAAAAATCATGTTCTTTTGAGCGTATTTATTTCTCTAGAGGAAGTGATGCTGCTATTTATCAAGAACGTAAAAATTTAGGAAAATTTGTATTTCCTCAAATATTGAAGTCGATAGATAACGACATTTCAAACACCGTTTTTTCATTCATTCCAAACACTGCTGAAACTTCTTTTTATGGAATGACAGAAGCAGCAGAAGACGTTTTAAACGAACAAAAGACAGCTAAAATTCTAACGGGAGGTAAATCTTTATCAGCAGAAAAAGTAACCGAAATCTTATCAGAAAGGCCTCGTTTTGAAAAAATTGCAATTAAAGATGCTAAATTAAGAACTTTTATTGCTGATGATAATAGTAGAGACGATTTAGTGGCTCACGTTTATGATGTTACCTATGGTGTTGTAAAATCAACAGATAACTTGGTTATTATTGATGACAGTATTGTAAGAGGAACTACTTTAAAGAAAAGTATTATTAAAATTCTTGATAGGTTAAGTCCAAAGAAAATTGTGGTGGTTTCATCAGCACCTCAAATTCGTTATCCAGATTGTTATGGTATTGATATGGCTAGAATAGGAGATTTTATTGCTTTTAAAGCAGCATTAGAGTTGCTAAAAGACACCAATCAATATCATATAGTAGATGAGGTTTATAAAAAATCTATTGCTCAAAGAGGAGAAGTCGATAGTGATGTTATCAACTATGTAAAAGAGATTTATGGACCATTTACAAATGAAGAGATCTCAAACAAAACTGCACAAATGCTAAAAACTTCGGATATTAATGCAGAGGTTGAAGTCATTTATCAATCTGTAGAAAATTTACATAAAGCGTGTCCAGATAATTTAGGCGATTGGTATTTCACTGGGGATTATCCAACGGATGGTGGAAATAGAGTAGTTAACGAAGCGTTTATTAATTTCTATGAAGGAAATAATAAAAGAGCTTACTAACAAAATATAGCACAAATTAAAAAAGCACCCATTTGGGTGCTTTTTATTTTTAGTATCTGAATGCTAAAATCTATTATTTGTTAGCTGCATATCTACTAGCAACTTCATTCCAGTTAATAACATTAAAGAAAGCTTCAATATAATCTGGACGTCTGTTTTGATAGTTTAAGTAGTAAGCGTGTTCCCAAACATCTATTCCTAAAATTGGAGTTCCTCCACAAGTAACACCCGGCATTAACGGATTATCTTGATTAGGTGTAGAACAAACTTCTACTTTTCCACCAGGGTGCACACACAACCACGCCCAACCAGAACCAAACTGAGTTGCTGCAGCGTTAGAAAATGCAGTTTTAAATGCATCAAAAGAACCAAATTCAGCCATGATAGCATCTTTTAATTCTCCAGATAATTCACCTGTATTATTAGGGTTCATTACAGACCAAAATAAAGAATGATTATAAAAACCACCACCATTATTTCTAACAGCTCCATTACTCATTTCTAAGTTTCCTAAGATATCTTCTATAGATTTTCCTTCTAAATCGGTTCCAGCAATTGCGCCGTTTAATTTTGTTGTGTATCCGTTGTGATGTTTGCTATGGTGTATCTCCATAGTTCTTGCATCTATATTAGGCTCTAGTGCATTGTATGCATATCCTAATTCTGGTAATTCAAATGCCATATAGTATATTTTTAAATTAATCTTGATTTTTAAACTACCACAAATTTAGCCATTAATTACTGTGTAAACAAGTGCTTAACTTTTTGATAATTGATAACAGTATAGATATCTATTATGATGACTTAGCAGCCTCCATAAACTCTTCTGCTTTTTCAACCATATTTTTACTCCCACAAATAAAGGGAACTCGTTGATGTAGTTCCGTGGGTTCAATATCCATAATTCTTGTAAATCCATCACTGGCTTTTCCATTAGCTTGCTCTGCTAAAAAAGCCATTGGATTACATTCATATAATAAACGTAGTTTCCCATTGGGGTTTCTAGATCCTTTAGGATACATATAGATACCTCCTTTAATCATATTTCTATGAAAATCAGAAACTAAAGAACCAATATATCTACTAGTATAGGGTCTGTCGCCTTCCTCTTGTTGACAATATTTTATGAAATTTTTGATGCCTAAAGGAAAATCTAAATAATTACCTTCATTTACTGAATAAATAGTTCCGTCGGCAGGGAATTTCATGTCTGGATGTGATAAATAAAACGATCCAATAGCTGGGTTTAATGTAAAGCCATTCACACCATGTCCAGTTGTATAAACTAACATAGTAGAAGTACCATATACCACATAACCAGCAGCAACTTGTTCTCGTCCTTTTTGTAAGAAGTCTTCTAATTTAACAGGTGTTCCAACAGGTGTAACTCTTCTGTAAATAGAAAAAATAGTTCCTACAGAAACATTAACATCAATATTAGAAGATCCATCTAAAGGGTCAATTAAAACAATGTATTTATTTTGATGATTTTCATCCTGACTGTTAATGGAGATAAAACTATCTTCTTCTTCACTAGCGATACCACAGACGATATTTCTTTTTGTAAGAGTTTGAATAAATTTTTCATTGGCATAGACATCCAATTTTTGTTGATCCTCACCTTGGATATTCGTATCACCTGCATTCCCAATAATATCAACTAAACCCGCCTTATTTACTTCATGATTCACCACTTTTGCGGCAAGTCTAATGGAGTTAATTAATCGAGATAATTCACCAGAAGAATATTTAAATGAAGATTGATTTTCAATAATAAATTCGCCAAGAGTTTGGTTTTTATTAGACATACAAAAGTTTTATTTTTATCATTACAAATATGCTGATTTTTTTATGCAGCTACAACGATTTCGTGAAACTTATTTACACCCATTACAATCCATTAGATTATATTTGATTTATAATTTACAAAATGAGTTTTACAATACGATTTGCGTCAAAAAAAGATATGGTTTCTGTCCATCAGTTAATAACAGAATTAGCTGTTTTTGAAAACGAACCCAATGCGGTAGAAATTTCTATCGAAGACTTAGAAAATGATGGTTTTTCTAAAAATCCAAAATTTAAAATATTACTAGCTGAAGAAGAAGGAGTTATCATTGGGATGGCTTTATTTTATGAACGGTATTCTACGTGGAAAGGAAAAGCAATTCATTTAGAAGACTTGATTGTCACAGCTTCTAAAAGAAAATTAGGTGTTGGTAAGGCTTTGTACACTAAATTAATGCAATATGCCTTTGACCATCAATACAAACGTGTAGCTTGGGAAGTATTAGATTGGAATAAAAATGCCATCGATTTTTATGAAAGTACTGGAGCTAAGATATTAGAAGGTTGGCAAGTTGTTCATATGAAAGAAGAAGATTTAGAAAAGTTTATAAAGAGTTAAAATTGAAAGTATATAAGTTTGGTGGCGCATCGATAAAAGATGCGGCGAGTATTAAAAATGTTGCAAATATTTTGCAGCACGAAGGAACCGATAATTGCTTATTGGTTGTTTCTGCTATGGGAAAAATGACCAATGCTTTTGAAAACATTGTAAATGCTTATTTTGATGACGAAGAGAAGCTTCAAGAAACAATTGAGTTTATAACTAATTTTCATTCAGAAATTGCAGATGATTTATTTCCAGAAAACCATAAAACACATCAAGAAATAACCATTTTACTAGGGAAGATTGTTGGCTTTTTAGCTCAGAATAAATCCAAAGACTATGATTATTTATACGATCAAATTGTTTGTTATGGCGAGTTATTGGCTACAACAATCTTGAGTTCTTATTTAAATTATGTTGGAATTGAAAACACATGGAAAGATGTAAGAATTTTGATAAAAACGGATAGTATTTTTAGAGATGCTACTGTCAATTGGGAAGAAACAGAACAACAAATTAATTCTCAAATTGATTCATCTAAATTAACTATTGTACAAGGATTTCTTGGAGGAGATTCTAAAGGAAATACAACCACTTTAGGTAGAGAAGGATCTGATTATACTGCAGGAATATTTGCTTATTGTTTAAATGCAGAAAAAGTGACTATCTGGAAAGATGTTCAAGGAGTTTTAAATGCAGATCCAAGAGTATTTAAAGAAACGCAATTGCTCGAACAAATCTCTTATGAAGAAACTATTGAAATGGCATTTTATGGAGCTTCGGTAATTCATCCAAAAACAATACAGCCACTTCAAAGTAAAGAAATTCCGCTATTTGTAAGATCGTTTATAGATTCAGATTTAAAAGGGACAAAAATAAGTAGAGGAGTTGCAATAAAGCCTCACATCCCTTGTTTTATAGTAAAGAAAAACCAAGTGTTTATTTCAATATCAACATTAGATTTCTCTTTTATGGTAGAAGACAATATTAGTCATATTTTTAAACTGTTACACCAGTATCAATTAAGAGTGAATTTAATTCAGAATTCAGCCATCAGTTTTTCTGTTTGTGTCGATAATAAATTCAATCACTTTGATGCTTTTTATGACAGCATAAAATCTTTATTTAAGGTGTCATTTGTCAAAGAAGTTGACTTATATACCGTTAGACATTTCACAAACGAAACCTTAAATACAATTGATCAACTAGGGAAATCATTAATAACTCAGATAAACAAAGAGACTGCTCAAATAGTTGTTAAACAAAATTAAATAGGAACCCTTTTGTTTTTTTAGCTATGTTTGTGGTTACGCGATTTTTAATTTATGGAATTAGTAACATCTAAAGAAATAGCCAAAGTAATTGGTACGGATAAATTTGGTTTTATCGGGACTTTTATAGGTTGGATTATTTTAAGATTATTAAGGATTTCTAAGGTTAATAAAATTTATCAAAAACATAAAAACAAAAAAGATTTACCGTTTTTAAATGGTATTCTAAATGAATTTCAAATTGAGTTTGAAATCCCAGAAGACGATTTAAAAAGAATTCCAAAAGACGGTCCTTTTATTACAGTTTCTAATCATCCATTGGGAGGTATTGATGGAATTCTGTTATTAAAACTACTTATAGAGCACAGACCAGATTATAAAATAATAGCCAATTTTTTATTGCATAGAATAGAGCCTCTAAAACCTTATGTAATGCCAGTGAACCCTTTTGAAAGTCATAAGGATGCTAAGTCTAGTGTGGCAGGAATTAAAAGTGCATTACAACATTTAAAGGATGGATATCCTCTTGGGATTTTTCCTGCAGGAGAAGTGTCAACTTACAGAGATGGTAAATTAATGGTAGATAAACCTTGGGAAGAAGGTGCTGTAAAGTTGATTAAGAAAGCAGAGGTTCCTGTAATACCAATTTACTTTCACGCTAAAAATAGTAGGTTGTTTTACATTCTATCTAAAATCAGCGATACGTTTAGAACAGCAAAGTTGCCTTCAGAATTATTGTCTCAAAAAAACAGAGTTATTAAAGTAAGAATTGGAAAACCAATTTCTGTAAAAGACCAACAAGAATATAAAGACATCAATTCTTTTTATGAATACATCAGAAAGAAAACGTACATGTTGGCAAATCCATTTGAGAAAAAGTCAAATAAGATTCTTTCTTCTCAAAACTTAAAAATTACTTCACCTCCCAAAAAAATCACCTCTCAAAAGAATGTACAAAGTTTTATTAAAGAAGTTGATTCTTTAAGAAAAAACGGAAATAGATTGTTAGAAAGTAAAAATTATGAAGTTTTTTTCGCCTCTTCAAAAGAAATCCCAAACCTTTTACATGAAATAGGAAGATTACGAGAAATTACTTTTAGAGATGTTGGTGAAGGAACTAATAAGGAAATTGACATCGATAAGTTTGACAAGTATTATCACCATATGTTTTTATGGGATCGAGATGCTAATATTTTAGCAGGTGCTTATAGAATGGGCTTAGGAAAAGATATTTATAAAAAATATGGTATCGAAGGTTTTTACATACATTCGTTATTTAGAGTAGAGCCAGAATTATACGGAATGATGGAGCAAACTATAGAAATGGGTAGAGCTTTTATCATTAAAGAATATCAACAAAAACCAATGCCGCTTTTCTTACTTTGGAAAGGAATTGTGCATGTCACACTACGTTACCCAGAGCATAAATATTTAATGGGTGGTGTAAGTATTAGTAATCAGTTTTCTGACTTTTCTAAATCATTGATGATTGAGTTTATGAAATCGCATTACTATGACCCGTATATCGCACAATACATTCAGCCTAAAAAAGAATTCAAAGTAAAACTAAAAGATGCTGATAAAGACTTTGTATTTGACGCTACCAAAGCAGATATGCAAAAGTTTGATAAAATCATTGATGAAATAGAGCCTGGTGCACTTAGAATTCCTGTTTTAATTAAGAAATACGTAAAGCAAAATGCTAGATTAGTCGCTTTTAATGTAGATCCAAAGTTTAACAATGCGATTGATGGATTGATGTATATTAAAGTTTCAGACATTCCAGACAGTACCGTAAAACCAGTAATGGAAGAGTTTCAAGCAGAACTAGAGAGAAAAGCAACCGAAGCTTCTCAGAAATAAAATAATCAGTTTACATCTACTTCAAGTTAACTGAAATTGAACCATTTAAACTTTGTTAGAATTAAGAAAAAGGCGTAATTTTGCACTCAATTTTTTAAGAATAAAGAGACTACAATGAATATTATAAAAGAAAATGTAGACGCATTAAATGCAGTTGTAAAAGTAGATATCGTTGCTGATGATTATCAAGCTAAAGTAGACCAGATTTTAGTAGATTATCGTAAAAAAGCAGACATTCCAGGATTTAGAAAAGGTCATGTGCCAATGGGAATGGTTAAAAAGCAATATGGCAAATCTATCATGATTGATGAAGTAAATAAGCTTTTACAAGAATCGTTAAATAAATTTTTAACAGAAGAAAAATTAGACATCTTAGGAAATCCTTTGCCTAGAGTTCAAGAAGATTTTTCTTGGGATGCTGAAACTTTTTCTTTTGAGTTTGAATTAGGATTAGCTCCTCAATTTGAAGTTAACTTATCACCTAAAAAGAAAGTTACTCAATATAATATTACAGCTGATGCTGCTTTAATTGATAAAGAAGTAGAAAATTTACAATCTCGTTACGGAAAAATTTCAGCAGTCGATGTTATTTCTGAAAATACCAATGTAACAGGTACTTTTACTAGTGAAGAAAAAGAGATTGAAAATAAAGCAACCATCAATCTTTCAGATTTAAAAGGGAAATCAAACTTAAAAAAGTTTGTAGGAAATAAAATTGGCGATGTAGTAGAATTAAAAACAAAAGGTTTATTCTCTGACGATCACAAATTAATGGGAGCCTTAGGTCTTTCACATGATGATATACACGGATTAGATATTAATGTTTCTTTCACAATAGAAGAAACTACAGAAATCGAATTAGCAGAATTAGATCAAGAATTGTTCGACAAATTGTTTACAGATGGTAGCGTAAAAACGGTTACAGAATTAAGAGACAAGATTAAAGAAGATGCTGAAAAACAATTTCAACAACAAGCAGATCAACAATTATTAAACGCCGTTACAGAGAATTTAATAGACAATACAAAATTTGATTTACCCGCAGAATTCTTACAAAAATGGTTAGCAACTGCAGGTGAAAAAGAATTAACTGCCGAAGAAGCTGCTGAAGAATATAACAAATCTGAAAAAGGTTTACGTTATCAATTAATCCAAGAAAAAATCGTGAAAGAAAACGATATTAAATTGGATTATGAAGAGCTAAAAGAGTATGCAAAAGGATTTATAAGAAGTCAAATGGCTCAGTTTGGAAATATGAATCCAGAAGATGCTGAATTAGAGGATATCGCTAATAGAATCATAGGAAATCAAGAAGAAGCAAAAAGATTACAAGATCAATTGGTAAGCCAGAAGCTAATGACTTTTTATAAAGAAAACATGACTTTTAAAACCAAGAAAGTGAACTACGAAGATTTTATTAAAGAAGTTTACAAATAGAAAAAAATAACGATTACAAAACTCCTCTGCTAATGCTGAACTCGTTTCAGTATCAGAGGAGTTTTTTTAGCTTTAGTTGGGAACAAAATTATTCATCAATAGTTAGTATCTTTACGATTATAATTTTTTAAAAACAGATCAATGGATTACGGAAGAGAATTTGAAAAATACGCAACCAAACATC
>TARA_R110001632_G_scaffold134152_2_pt1 | contig 15767 bp, 18 predicted proteins | sample TARA_R110001632 | Tara Oceans TARA_R110001632 (sample SAMEA4398266) | marine metagenome | biome: Polar Biome; feature: [SRF] surface water layer (ENVO:00010504); material: water (ENVO:00002006), including particulate matter (ENVO:01000060) such as... | depth 5 m
ATCAAATCCTAATTCTTCTAAATAAGATCCAGATTTTCCATCGCCGTAGAATGCTTCCCATATAACCTTATCGTTTGGTATATATTGTTTTATATTTTCCCAAGCATATTTAGGTGTCATATAATCATCGTGTTTTATAAATGTTTTTGTATGAAATCCAGCCATTATATATTTATAATATATATTAATAAGTCTAAAATTAAAATGTGTTCAATATATTAATAATGAGTAAGTTTGTATCAATGAATATAAGAAATAGTGTTCAACCTAAAAAACGGTTTATGGCTACATTCACAAAAGAAAATGGAAAAACAAAAAAGGTTAATTTCGGTAGCAAGGGGGCTAACACTTATATTGATGGTGCCGATGAAAAGACAAAAGAAAATTACCTTAAAAGACACAAGGTAAGAGAAAATTGGGATGCATTTATAAGTCCTGGAGCATTAAGTCGTTGGATTATATGGGGAGAAACTAATAATCTAAATAAGAATGTAGTGGCTTTCAAAAAACGTTTCAATTTAAAGTGATATATAAATTTAATTAAAATTATAATAATATTTTTATATATTAATAATGGATTCTAAAAACGAGACTGCGAAGATGATTTCTAATATATTATATCCTCAAAAAAAACCATACGTTCCTCCTAAAAAGAAAATGGAACAGATTTTCGACATTAAACAAAAACTAAAAAAACGGTAGCGGTTTATTACCAGTTCGCAAAACACGCAATTGCTTTACAGGTTTTACTTCCTCACGCTTTGGTATATTAATTGGTTTTGATATAGGCACAGGCGCAGGCACAGGCGCAGGCACAGGCGCAGGCTGTGGTGGTGAAACTTCTTCTTTTTTAATTGCGACTTTCTTCTTTTCTTCATTTTTCAAATTGTTTCGCAATTGTTCTTTAAGTTTATAATTCTTAATTTGTTCCTCAAGCATGTTTAACCGTTGATTCATATCTGGATCTGTTTTAGGAGTTGCATCCTTCTTTTTCTGTTTAAACTCGTGTAATTTTTTATCCTCTTCTTCCTTTTTATTAGATGTTTCCATTTCTTTCAATTCCTTCTTCCGTATTCGATTTGCTAATGCCGTTTCCCTTCCTTTTTTCAATCTTTCCAACATCGCCTTTTTATCGTCCGGCGTCATTTCTTTTTTAGTTTTACCACCTTTCCTTTTAGGTTTTGGAGCAGGGATGGGTTCTTCTGGGGGGATTTCCCCTTCTTTTTCGACACCAATAATAGGTTCTTCTATTTCGAAAATATCACTCATTTCTCTATACTAATCATACACATTTTATTTTTTATTTTATTTATAATACTATTTTATGCGCCGTTTTCTCGGTCGTCCTATTGGGACTAATTGCCGTTTTTCTTCGTCGAGTTGATAAGACTTATCGAGTAACGCTTGTAATATTTCTGATTTTTTCATCTTCCATACATTTACTATTCTCTCTTCCTTGTTTAATTTACCTACTAATTTCCGTATTTCCGTTAAATTCATGATTATAATATAGTTATTAGATTATATATTATAATGGATAAATTAAATAAAAAAGAGAAACCTAAAAAAACTAAAGGAGATTCCTTTATTCACTATCTTAATTCTAATCATTTGATGTGCATCTTGATGTAATCTACTATATTATTTCTAATATATTTCTCTGCCGATTAATATAATTAATTACTTCGACATGGTCATGGGATTGACAAATAGTTATGTTTTTGTATTTTCGTCTTGGTTTTTTAGGTTTCATTATAATGTTATAGATGGTTGCTCTACTACATCCAAATTCGTTTGAAATGTCCTTTGCGGTTTTGTAATAATTTTTTGTTTTAGTATCTTCATTATATACTATGTAATGATAATACGACTTATTTGATCCTCTTCGTTTTGGGGTTTCTGCGATGCTCATTATGTTCTATACTATATAATAACATTTTAATCTTTAAGCATTTCAATTAATGGACAATAAAACGTTTAATGAGTATGTTCCAGATTGTAAATTAATTCATTATATAATTCTACAATTTGGAACATTTTTATTCTCACATAAAAAAGAGGCACTTTCAATTCATTGAATGGACATTAAAACCTATAGAGTATATCACAATATGGAACATTAATGGACAATAAAAGGTTTAATGAATATGTTCCAGATTGTAAATTAATTCATTATATAATTCTACAATCTGGAACATTTTCTATTCTCTCATAAACATTAAAACCTATAGAGTATATCACAATCTGGAACACATCAATTCAAATAAACATTATTCTATTTAATGTCAATTAAAAACAGAACTTAAAGATTAAAATCTTAATATACATTATAAGCAAGAATGTCTAATACAAAATCAAAAACGCATATTGACGAATACAGAAACAAATATGGATTTTACACAACACCATTGGTTCACAACAGTAAACGACCAGCCGAGTCGTATAAAATTATAAAGGAAACACATAAAACTAAAAATATGAATTGTAGAAATTATGGGATTTTAACTGGCAAAATCCCGGGAATTATTGGTGTCGATTTAGATATACATAAACCCGCATGGCATAAAGAAGAACCACATTCATTCATAAAGACTTTTGGTGTCGATTATATCAAACGATTTAATACATTGACTCAATCGACAATTTCTGGCGGTATTCATTTAATCTTTCAATATGACGAAGATGTTAAGCAAACGCAAAACGAAGAATATGAGATTGATATCCGTTCTGACGGCGGTTATCTGGTGGGAGCTGGTAGCACGATAAATGACGGAAGCTATAAAGTTAAAAAATCGAGATCTATTAAACCACTACCAGAAGACCTAAAAAAATACCTTCTCGAAACATTATACACTACAGAAACCATATTGAAAAATGAAAAGAAGAAAAAGCAAAAAGAAAACATAAATATTCATTATGCCGAATGCGATTACTCGTATTCATTTACAACCGAAGAAATTGAGAATTGTATAGTAAAAAAATTACCAGAAAAATACTTTAATGATTATACCTATTGGCTCAAATTTATGACATGTATGAAAGTTATGGGGCAATATGAACTTGCCGATAAATATCGAATGGTGTATAGAGATAGCAGTAGTAAATGGAATGATAAAAATTATTTCAATACAGCATACAATGTGATTGATAGTAAAACCGGAATTCCTATTGTCGAGCATATTTTGGCGGAGATATTACAACCGCATCTTATCCCTTATTTAAAATATAAGAGTTTGCCATCACAACTTGAAAAACCAACCATGGAAATATCAACTAAGAAATTAGGTTATGAACTTGAATTAAAAGACGATGTAAATTATATTATTAAAAGTGATACAGGAACAGGAAAAACAACGCTTTTCAAAAATTATATCAAGACTAAACCATTTATCTCAATTGTAAGTCGCGTATCTTTAGCAGACGAGCAATATAGGGTATTCAATGAGGCAGGTGTAGATTGTGGTCATTATAAATTAGTTGATAGCATTACAAATAAAGAAAGTATTATCATCACGATTGATAGTATCATGAAACTAATTCATTTAGATTTTTCTAAATATGTTATCTTTATGGATGAATTTAATAGCATTTGTGAATACATTTTACAAGCGGATGTATGTCTCGGTGATAAGCGTTCATTTATAATGAAGGTTTTGACAACGATATTGAAAAGCGCAAAGCAAGTAATTTCAGTGGATGCCGATATAACTGATTTATGCTTCAAGATTTTTCGAAAATTAGATATTGATTGTGAATATATCGTTAATGATTTTAAACATAATGCTGGTGTAAAATCTTATGAAATATTTGAGATTGAAAAAATAATTGAGCAGATTAATGATGACAGAGCAAAGGGTATTGCCGTAATGGTATGTTGTGATAGTAAAACCATGGCAGAATTCGTGCACGACAAAACAGGTAGATTATCGTGTCTCATTACTAATGAAACAACTAAGGCAATTGTATTTGATGAAGAACCATTCATTATATTTTCGCCAAAAATCATTTATGGTATTGATGGAAATTGGGAAGGTGGTAGAAATGTTTATTGCGTATATAAGGGTGGGACGATAAGCCCCAAAAATATGGTTCAACAATTCTCACGCGAACGAAACATTAACAATCTATATTATTTCTTCAATCTTAAGAAATTTGTATCATGTCAATATGCTAATATCGGTGAATGTCGTGATGATATGGTTATCAAACATAAAAATGCTCTAATTCAGTTCGAACTATTAGACGGCTCATATAATGATCTATTCTTTGACATGTTAGTAGAATATGAATATAAGATGGATTGTTATAATACAAATAAATTCCTACATTTTTTAGAAATTATTAAAAGTCGTGGTATAGAAAATATAACCAACAGATACTTTACTTCTCCAGTTGATAATGATGAGGTTAATGAAACTGCGGGAAAATTACGAAAGGATAATTTTGATATTGACAGTGAATATATTCAAACAATAAACGGATATTTAAATATGGATCCTAAATATATAGAAGAAAATAAGTCACTATTCATAAATCCGCACATGTTATGTAATCATTTCACAATTTGCGATTATTTCATTAAGAATCAAGAAACTGATAAGTTATACGAAAAACTATCCAGTATTAACGAGTTTCCTATAAAGAAACTGGTATCATTAAAAAACAAAATATTGAATGTAAAAAGATTAAAGGAACTATCCGGGTATCAAGAAACAGTCGTGAAAGACAAAATCTTTTTCACTTGTTCTAAGGCATTAACGGAGGAAGCCAGTGCCGAATTTAATACAACATACAGATTGGTATTTGGTGGAAGATGCAAAACTATAGATTTGACAAATGTAAATAATATCTCAAAAATGATTTCCAAAATGGTTGGTAATTTCTGTAGTGATAAAATAATCGATAGCGTGAAAACTCGTGTTGGAAAAAAAACAATTAACAAATTATATATTGACAATAAGAAAATACAAGAACATAGGCGAATTTACAATTTAAGACAAACAAAAAATAGTCTAATCCAGAATTATGCGGGAATAAATATCACGGTTGAAGAAGAAGATGTCGAGTGGGAATGTGATGAAACCGACCAATTTGGTTTGGATTGAAAGTGCCTCTTTTTTATGTGAGAATAAAAATGTTCCAGATTGTAGAATTATATAATGAATTAATTTACAATCTGGAACATTTCGAAAATCTCATAAAACAATAAAATTTTATTGCCCGTTGATTAAATCTATTTAAAATTATTTTCTTATTATATTATATAATACAAGATGCCGAGATCTACATCAAAAAACAAAACGAATTATCATTATAAAGTGGAGACACTTGATGATGAACAAAATGTAATACATACGAAACGATATCTAACATTAGATGATATATATAAAGATATCAATATATCCAGATATAAAATAAAGCAAAATGCATCTACATCAAAAATCATAAAGGGATTTGAAAAGTATCGATTTTATAATGAATACCATCCGGCATTTAAGCTCGTAAAGAATGAAGATTAATCTGTAGTATCTATATTTTTGAAATCCATATTTTGATATAAATCTTTTCCATTACTATTATTAATCACAAGGAAATCGTGTTTTCCTTCTGTATTTTCTCGAAACATTTTTTTGAATTTTTTACTATTTTCTAATACATTAAAATCCTTTTCTGCTAATTCAAGGTCTTTATTACTCTGTGAATAAATAATGACACCACTTGCCTGTTCTCTCGCCGTCCGATTGAGTTGCGTAACACGTTGATTCAGTGTAATCGTTGATATAAGAAATTTTCTACCATTGCTCATCAATCTATCCATTATGCTATTTTTATTCCTGCGATTTTGAAGATTTGCGAAACCAAGATCGTCAAAGATAATAACTGAATTTTCTGGTTTTTCTTTGGAATTAACTTTATCATTATAATTATCTTTCAACATATCGTAAATCATGTGACCTATTTCTTCGTCGTAAGTATCAAAAATATTAGATTCTGGAATATCAAGTTGTTTAATAATAATTTGTAATTTTTCATCTCCTTCTAAACTTCCAGAAAAAATAAAAATATTTTCGGGTAGAAAATCTCCTCTATAAAAGTCTGGTTTTAAAAAAAGGTTTCCCAGTGTTCCAGATTTCCCACAACCAGTTTTACCGATTATTAATAACCTCATTGGAAGGTCGAATATTCCACTTTTTTTAGTAGTAAATTTATCTGTTTTGTCTTTCATTTTATGGATTTTATGAACCATTTTTAATTATAATAATACAATATATAAAAATATAATAATTATATATTGTATCATGTAATAATTAATTGACATTAAGCCTTCTCCCAAATAACCCATTTTTTTCTATTTTTTAGTATCCATTGAGCGTAATCGGTGTTTAACTGTATCCTCAATTTTCTTTTCAAAAGTTTCTAAATTAATTTTTTCCTTGACCAATTCAACATGAATTTTATTCTGTTGCTGTGTAGGTTGACGAACTAACACCTCTTCTAATACTTGATATACTCTATCTTTATATAAATTAAGAAGGTGTTTAACTCGACGGCATTTATCGCATAGTGACACAACATAAACGGTTTCAATCTCACAAAGTTTGCACAAGAACATTGTAATTATAATAATAATAGATAAAAAATATTACAATAAACTTTCAATCTTAATTTTCATTTCTTTCCCCGTATCTCTATTTTCCATATATTCTTTGAGATGGATTAAGTCGTCTATAGACAATTCCTTAAAATATTTTTTTAGCTCCTTCATTTCTTTCTCTATAGAGCAACTCGATTTACAACTGAATTCATCTATCTTCTTTTTACAAGAATTACCCATGATATCTATACTATTCAAAGGATATATAAAATTTGCCTTTTTGAATATTGAAAACATTTGCATCTTCTTTAAATTTCGGTTGTTTTCGAACAAAAGTATTATCTTTCATCGATTTATAATACCACTGTTGATATGCCTGTAGTTTCTTCTTATTTCTTTTATAATACCATTTGCGGTATTCAGTCAAATTTTTTGTGGATATTTTTTGTTCAGTCATTTAACATACACTAACATTATAATTTTTTCGGTTTTGTTTCTTTAGGCGCTTTCATTATTTCTACGAAAATAGTGTTATCGGCACCGATATTAGTAGCGAGTGCTTTGGTGCTATCCAGAATACGAACCCTAAAAGATTGTAGAAGCGTAGGTAATCCAGAATGAGTATATATGATAGAGCCATCACTTGATCCACTGGTATATGAATTAACCGAGTAATAACGACTGACAATACTTTGAACATTTCTGTAATTATTAGAAGGTGTAAGAAATTCATTTTTGAATTTAGAATCTATTTCAATTAAGAAATAACCAAAAGCGTCTATATGGTTTAGAGATGTCACAGAACCTACAATTGGTATCGTATCACTACTTGTAGCAGAGAAGGGCAAATCTGGAATGGTTTGGTAAGAAGCACTTGCGCCGTCTACCAAATCCGCTATCCCGATATATGCTCCAGTAGAAGTAATACCATCGGCAAAATTTGTAATTTTGGGGCCAAACAGGGCAGGGGCTGGTGGTGTTCCAGATGCTCCGGGGCCGCCGCCAGGATTAATATTTACTATGTCAAATGTTGTTAATAGTCCGGTTGTAGAAACATCAAAACCCATTACTTTATTCCAAAAGTCGAATGATTTAGTAGTCCCTTTAATGACCGCCGATAATTCACGGAATAGAATACCACCGGATTTATTTTGCGTAATCCCATCAGGTCTATAAGTAACCACCTCATTTCCGGAGGAGTAAGTAGGTGTATGAGTATAAATCCAACTGAATTGTTTTGTGGCAGGATCATAGTCAAGATTCACCTGTGATGCGCCGATTACCCTCTTATTAATATCATTTAATTGCATCCCACTATTACCTCCATCAAATCGTGCTAAAGAAAACAGGTTGCCGATTGAGGCGGTTCCAACAAAAGTAGCGCCATTTTTCAAATAAGAACTTACTAATATATCGCTTGTAGTAGGAGCATTCTTTTGTAATTCACGATTTAAAACGGTAATTAATTGAGCTGGATCGTAATTTCCTTTAGATAACTCTATAGTATTATTAAATGTAATCGGTTCGGCTACCCAATCATCAATCGCCACGCCTTCTATTTCCATACCGGGCTTCCAGTTAAATAATGAAATCAATTGTGCCTCAGTGTAATCAACACTTTTGACAGTCCCATTTTTTGCTATGAATGGGGTAGGCTTAGCCTCAACAAAATTTTTATCGGTAATTTTAAAAACTGCTGTAAAAAAAACGGTAGCGCCTGATATGTCCTCATATTGATATTTCAATGTTGCTTCTAATATCGGTTTATTAGTGTCATATCGTGTTGTTTGTAATCCTACTACGTGCGTTGAATCTCCAGCGTTTCTCTGGTTACATAACACATAATTTTGATAATCTATAGCGGGAAGGTCTCCCCAGTTAAAGCCTACATTAGGATCAACAGCTCTTTTATCACCAACATTTTTCACAAATGCTAAGTCGGTATTATTATCATAATTTAAATATACAAAATTGGAAGTGCTTAATGTTAGATCATCAGATATAACTATTTGATTATTAGAAGCCGCTTCCGTATCCACGAAACTTTGCTTTACATATATGGAATCACCTTCTTCAATTAATATTTCTTCTTGGAGGTTAGTAGTATATGAACCATTTGCGATAACTATATCGGTTTCCTTTTGACGGCATTCGACTATAAACGATGAACTCATTATTAATATAGTTAAAGAAAATAAAAAAGAAAAAGAAAAGAATAATTTAATTATAGACTATAGTATAACCACCCGATTTTTGTAGAACAATTGCTTTATCAACTTCACCATAAAAATTAAGGGCAAGAGCCTGGGTTGTAATAGCATTAGCAAAGACACCTGTTCGTCCAAATTCTATCTGTAATTCACTAATACGGTCTTCAATTTTGACAGAAGTATAGTCGAGAGTTCCTACACGTGATGCTGCTTTACCAATAGTATTAACAGCCTCATCGAGCCAAACCTGGTTATTTCCTGGAATAGTATTACATTCTCCATAAACGTCAGTTAGGTGACCTAATCTTGAATTTTTTCCTGACCATCCATTTCGACTTAGTTTGTTACTACCATTGACACGGAATTGATAGGTGGGCTTCCACTGTGAAATGCTTGATTGATTAGAATATTCCGTGTTAGCACCAGAGGATTGCCACGTATCTTTATCGAGAGGAGTTTGAACTACAGTCAAATTATGTAAAGTCTTATTATTGTAACCATTAATAGTATATTTATTGGATTGCTCTACTTGAGTATCAGTTGAGGACGTTCCCGCAACAGCATTTACAATAACCCGGTCATGTTCCACCGGTCGATATTGAACCCCTTTATATTCTCGCATTTCTTGATCACGAACAGGCCCCTGTAATTCATCAACTACCAATACACATTCTTCTAATGTGCTGTGTGTTGCGGTATTTTCCATCATAGCTCCTTCGGCTAATTGAGCGACGGATTTCCAATTAACAACCAATCTCAGGCGTTTATACACGTTTGTTGGGACGACGACCGAAGCAGCCAAAAATGGAAACATTTCTTTAAGTGAAACCCATCCTTTAGTTCCTTGATTAGGGGGTTCATCATTTTGGAGAGCGATTTTAGGTTCAGTCATAACCAATCGATTTACATTTCCAACAGTAGCATCTATATCTTGAACACCCTTAGAAATATATCCCAAACCAGTTTGGCGAAGATAACGGTTAAGAGAGTAATTCTTATCATTAGAATTTCTGTAGGATGCAAATCCATTCCACTGAGAAGCCTCGAGTAATTGATCGAGCATCTCATTTCCGTCGTATAATTGAATACTATCAATACTGGAAAGAACACCGGTTAAACCGTTGTAGCGGTCTGTTCCACTGGAAGAAGCTACACCTAATCCGGTCAATCTCATATTAGACAAATATGCTGTATTAGCTTGGAGTCGAAATTCACTACGGAAATTTTTGCGATCAAAAACAGGGTCAATAAATTTTGTAGTAACGGCACTCGTATAAACACTCATTCTTTATACTATTGAATAATATAAAAAAATTAAATAAAAATTAATGAATTTTGTAAAGATTCAATGAATCTATTCTCTATAGTGAAACTTGAGAGTGGAAATACATATATAGTATCATAGGAGTGTTACTTGATAATGCACTATTAACTTGGATATTAAATTTTTGATTTCTCAAATCGATGAAATCACCGCCAAATCTTAATCCCATACCGTATCCGTTGTTGTTATTCAATTTATTAACGGACATAGAATTAGCTCCTGTGTCTTGTAAGGATTCAATAAATCGTGATACAATTTCTTCGTTATTTTTCAAACTGAAAGTTATATATTTATTAGATGAATCGTTGAATAAGAATTGCACCTGTTCTACATTAGGAATTTTCTGTAACTGTTGGTTATTATTAAGAGGCGTATTTTCTTCGTCTTGATATTGGAGAGAGCATGAAACACTATTAACAGTAGCAGGAACTTTAGTCGATATATTAGCAAATTGCGACTGAATAGATTGCTTTATAGCCAATTTGTAGGCAAATGGTATCATGGCTTGACCTTGTCCGACATCTGGATATGTTTGATATGTCAATCGCATATTTTTTAGCACATATTTAGTATCTGCGGAAACATCTAAACCATACAATGCCGAATTAATTCTCGCAAGATTAAATGAGATGCGGACAGAACCCGTTCGTGAGTAAGGAAGCATCCCTCTCCCGTTGTTTAGAAGCATTTTAGGTTTAATACTAAAATCCGGGTTATTACGGAGAGGAACGGCTGGTTGTGTTGCGACGACCTCACCCTTTAACATCATTTGAATCTCATGATCAGTAGCCCCTTTTAATTCGCAAACTTGCGCAGAAGAATACATTGAATCATTTGATAATGTAGCGGCCGAAACCATCTTAACATATCTGGCATATTCATTTAAATTTTCGATAACCTGACCTTGAACCTCTGTTTGGACACTTTCGATGAAGGCGTGACCCCCAACAAGTTTATCCATAAGAATATTCTTATACGTATTTGCTGCGTCGTTTAATGGAAGGCCATTTTGCGTGACTTCTAAATCACATTCCAATCGAATTGAAGGACACACTAAAACTTGATTTGAAAATGACATAATGAAATCCACGTTGTCGTATTCACCATAACTGGCTTTAATATTTTCAGGTATGGCAGCGGAATAAATAACACTCATTTTTATATAATTGTATAACAAAAAAAAAATAAAGAAAAATTAAATTAAACTAATATTGAAATTTTCTGGTTAATTGTTTAAACAAAATCATATCTTTAATTGGTGTGGTCGAAGTAATATTAACCTGTAGTAATTTCTGGACAGTGGTCTGCGTGAGAGGAGACATTATAGTTTGAACTGTTACATCGGGATTGCTATAAACATCTTTCCACAGGTCAACTCGTGATGTGTTACCAGTCACCTGAACTAAATTCTCTAATTCACGCCCGTTATTGAGATTTAATAGTGTCATGTTCTTACGATCCCACGCCAGTGGAGAAGATTTCTCTAAAGGTCTATCTGTCAGGTCTTTGCTATTTTGTCTTAATCTCCAGCTTGAAATTCCAGGATTGTGAGATACAATATCATCTAATGCCGATGGGAACATAATCATAAGATTAACAGCTTCCGGTTCTACTGTGAATTGACGTTGGAATGACAATAGATCACCGCCGTTTGTTTCCTCTGTAGAATAAGTTGAGTATTCAATAACATCAAATCCTTGCGGTTGCGTAACTTCCTTTACTACAATCTCTGCGAAATTGATATTGAAAGTCGCAGAAGCTACTACCTCATTAACAATTGTAACACCTGTATACGATTGACCTGAAACAAGAGTTCCTATATCTGTTGCGAAGGTAATATCCAGTTGTCCTCCGGCAGCCTTATTCCATACTATAGAATTGATTACATGTTTGTTTCCTACTATGACGGCAGGAGGTGTTGTTCCTGCTGGAGTGGCAGAAGCAATCACGACTTTCATACCTACATAGAAGGGACTGGCATCGAGGTTCGTATATTTAACAGTAGTGGAGACTTGGTTCAAAGCTCCTACTACAGTCAGGTCGGCAACCTTTGGAATACTGGTATTAGCCCAGTTCGCACTAAGATTGCGTTGAACGGCTTGGAGTTTATCCATATTTAATTCACAGTGAATATGAGTCATTCCAGCCCGAGCAGTATCGAATTCTGTTGCTCGGCAAAACTCGAACATATCCGCAAGGGGAATTTGAATAGGAACAGATGTTAATGAACGACTTTTAATGTTACCAGTCTTGTTAATATCACTATAGATTGAGAATTGATTTCTATTAACGGGATCTATAAGTTGATTTGCTCCTAAATAAGATTGCGAAATATCTTCGTTTTGTGATTTGGTATATTGATACAGGTTCTGTTTAAGCATATCTACCCGACGAATATTTTCAATTTGTCCTTTAGCTTGACACGATAAAGTTGCATTACGAACAAGCGAAACATTTTCTACTTTTGGAACTGATGTAGTAGAAGTTGAAACCCATTTTAAATCCATAGGATATATTCCTACCCCTGATGTTGTTTCATTCTCCACTACTTGTATATCACAATTAAGAGAAATGTAACTATCCTTGAGGTTATATACACTTCCCGGTGATAAGTGAAAATCGAGCAGGTTCTGGTTAACATTAAAAGGTCCTCCTTGGTTTGAATTAATCTTTACAAATCTATCCATATTTATAAAATACTATGAAGAATTTAATTTCATAAAATAAATTAAATAAACCGGCAATAGAAATTTTAGTTTTCGAAATGTTCCAGATTGTAAATTAATTCATTATATAATTCCGCAATTTGGAACATTCTCTATTCTCACATAAAAAAGAATAACTTCTATATGGAACTATAATCAAATAAATATTATTGAACTAAATACCCACTTGAGTGGCGGCAAAGAATGCGGGTTTGGGTGGAGGTGCTGCGTGATGATGGTGTTTTCCAAATATTGAACCGAGCAATCCCCCGATTCCTAACAGTAAAGCAGCTCCGTCTGCTAATGGGTTCAAACCACCTTCCGCGGCAGCAGTGGTATCGGCTACAACCTCAGTAGTTTCTAATGCCGAAGATGCCGTAGACGCTGCTTTACTGGCATCACTAATTGCTGCTCCTGTATCCTCAATCTCATCGGCGGCATCGGCGGCATCTGTGGCTGCGGTTTTAGCTGCTGTTACGGAAGTGTCTGCTGTAGATGTAGTATCGGCAAATGCATCTGCTCCATCTTCTGCCATTCGCACATCCCCTAAAACAGAAGTTTGACCCATGCTTCTGGCAGATTGTAAAGAAGTTAAAGTAGGATCGCCGAATTCATCTTCTTCCGCTGCCGCATCTACAGCGTCTTGAACATTTGCTTGGTTTTTTGTTTGTCTTGCTAAGGCATCTCCAATATCTTCCCCTGGCGTAGCGTCTAAATTATCTGGGTCTAAAGGTTCGTAGTCTTCTTTTATTATTTTCCCGTTTATATCTCTTGTAGGTCGGTATATATTCCGTATAGCATGACTGAAAAAATCTGGGTCGTCTATATCTAAATCTTCGGCTCCCAAATCGAAATCCTCATAATCACCGTCTCCTGAAAAGATACCATCATCTCCCGCAGAAGATGTCTGGATAGGATTGCTTGAAACATCATCCATCAAACTCTGTCCTATACCATCGATATTTGTAGCTCTTGAAACAGTAGCATCCGGTAAAGATTCTAAACTATCATTAAGAGATTCTGGATCTACGCCCAAATCGTCACTCATATCCTTAACTGATTGTTTTATAGATTTTACTTTTTCTAAGCCTTTATCGACGCCTTTTGAAACAGTCTTCCCCACAGTCTTTACTTTCTTTTTAAGATAACCTTTGACGAGGTCTTTTATGGCTTCTTTACTTAACTCGGCTCCCACGGGCATAAGAGTGCCTTCGAGAGCAGCGTTAAACAAATCGTCCTTCTTGTCGGCTTTGGCTTCATCTTCTGCTGCTCGATTATCCTGGTCACTCTTAGCGGCAAAATAAGATGATAGCGATGATGCGTATCGCTGTTGATCTCCTTCAGTCTTTGTGTATTCCATTTTATACAATAAACATATATTATTTTACTTTCTAAATATAATAAATCGTGTTTAAAGCCCCCGGATTGGTGTTTTTATGTATATATTCTATATATTAAGGTGTTTTATAGGACTTAAAGTATTAAAAAGCGCTTTTTAATACTTTAAGTGATTAAAAACAACCAAAACCAGTATATTTATTATAAAAAACATATAATTAAGACTATATTATATAAAATGAAACCCCCTTATTCTACAGCATATTCATTAATCGCAGTCCCTACTGAATGACCCATCTTACTGGCGGTCTCCTTTTGTTTTTTGGCTACTTCACCAAAATTCTCACTGATGAATATGTGTCTTAACATGGAGACTGAAATCTTTTTGCCAGATCGGCGGAATACCTCGTTGAGAAGAGAACCTAATTCAAGTGATGTCAAATGCTTTCCGGTTCTTGTTTCTAATAGAAATTTTCCTTTGTGATATTTTAAATATCGATTGATAACCGATGATAATTTTTTTCCTACATCTATTTTCATCGTTCCATATTTTGCGTCGGTCTTATAGTTACCAAATGAAAATTGCTTCTTGTTTTTATTTTGAATCAAATAATTTTCTGTTGATTTTTCTTTATCAGTTAATGTATCATATTCCTTCTTTGATACAATGTGCATCTTGGCATAATCCTGTAATCTTCTGGGTGGATTTTCAGGATCTCCTATATATAAATTCCCAGCCAAAAACATACGAAGATGTTTCATACCTTCATTAGATATTTTATCACCTTTAATTCCAAGTTTATACTGCTTTTCATGTGTCTTTAATATTTTATGTAATTCGGTTAGTTCTACCCAATTTTCTTCTTGTTTCTTTGACTTTAATCCATTATTCTTTTCCTCTTGAACTTTATCGGCTACTTTATTAAAAAGTCCCAAATATTTTTCAATTAATTTTTCATCCCCGCCACCATATTTTAAAATAGTATAAATCGACCATAGATAATTCTTCTGTGTTGATATTGATTTATCTTCGAAAGTTTTCATTACCTTTTCCGTATCATCTAAAAATTTTAAGTTCTTAGTATCTGCTGCCCCAAAATCTTTTGCGATCTTCTTTACCTTTGATAGATATAGATCTACTGAACTTTTCGAATTAATTTTATCATTTTCTTTGATTATCGTTTCTCCTAATTTTGTCCAATCCATGCTGTTTTATATAATATAGAACAGATATTAATTTTAATAAAAACATATAATAATAAAAATTTATAATGATTCTAATGCCGATACACGCAATAATAATTCCTCTATAGTATCTTCTAATAATAATGTTTTGGCTTTTTCTTCATTTAACTGGGAACTTAATTCCTTAGTAGCGGAAATATGATAAGCATAAATATCATTATAATTTAATCTTAAAGTCGTCTGGTTGCCTTCACTATCTACTTCTTGACCCGAAACACACCACGATAGTTCTGGTATTTGTTGGATATCTTGTGCTATTAATCCCGCTTCATCCATCCAGGAATATTGGTCTTTAACTGTAGTCCATTCGGCATCTGTAGGTATCCAATTTCCAACTGCTTCTGCTGGCT
>TARA_R110001632_G_scaffold89433_3_pt1 | contig 15741 bp, 15 predicted proteins | sample TARA_R110001632 | Tara Oceans TARA_R110001632 (sample SAMEA4398266) | marine metagenome | biome: Polar Biome; feature: [SRF] surface water layer (ENVO:00010504); material: water (ENVO:00002006), including particulate matter (ENVO:01000060) such as... | depth 5 m
TGGTATAACCCAGGTTTTCCAGCAACTGAAATAATTTTACTAAACTCCATTTATTTGTTTTTTATTTTAGGAAAACGCATTCTGTAATCCGATTCTATTTTTCCTAGTGATATTTTTTCTAATTTCTTTTTTAAAAGTCTCTTCTTTAACGTTGATAATTTATCGGTAAATAAAATTCCTTCTATATGATCATATTCATGCTGAAATACACGAGCAGCAATACCGTTTAGCGTATTTGTATGTTTTATAAAACTCTCATCTAAATATTCAAATGTGACGCTTTCTTGTCTAAATACATCTTCTCTGATATCTGGAATACTAAGACAACCTTCATTAAAAGACCATTCATCACCTTCTTCGTTTAAGATTTTAGGGTTGATAAAAACTTTATTAAAGTCTTTTAATTGTTCTTTTTCTAATTCGGTTATATCTTCATCCTCAGCAAAAGGAGTCGCGTCAATGACAAATAGGCGTATAGATTTTCCAATCTGAGGAGCTGCAATTCCAACGCCACTAGCATTGTACATTGTTTGCTTCATATTGGCAATTAACTCTTCTAGTTTTGGATAGTCTGAACCAATTTCTTTGGCAACTTTTCTTAAAACTGGATCTCCGTATGCGACAATTGGTAAAATCATAAATACTTTAAAATTCTAATAATTTTGGCAAAAGTACGAAGAATGGAATATTTTTAAAACTTAAAAGTGGAAAGTTTAATCCTTTTGAGTTTTTCAAAAGTTTCAAAGGCTTAAAGCAGCGGAGTTTCAAAGTTTCGTGTTTCAGGTTTTGTCCTTATCAAACAAGCTTTTAGAATATTCATCTTAAACTGAAGCCTATTTTTATTTACTGTATAAATAAGATTGTAGAATAATGGTAGCGCTAATCTCATCAACAAGCGCTTTATTTCTTCGTTGTTTCTTTTTTAAGCCACTGTCAATCATGGTTTGAAAAGCCATTTTTGAAGTAAAACGCTCGTCAATACGAATAATTGGAATACTAGGAATAGACTTTTCTAAAGATTTTAAAAAAGGAAGAATGTATTTTTCACTTTCGCTATCTGTATTGTTCATCTGTTTTGGTTTTCCAAGAACAAACAGTTCAACAGATTCTTTTTTAGTATACTCTTTAATAAATGATAACAAATCTTTGGTTTCTACAGTTGTTAAGCCAGAAGCAATAATTTGTAGTTCATCTGTCACTGCAATTCCTGTTCTTTTTTCACCAAAATCAATTGCTAAAACTCTCGCCATTCTTATATTGTTTTTTGCAAAAATAAGGATTTTAAACAGGATAAAATTATCTGTTTAAAAAATGTATCTTCGCATTAAAAAGTGATTTGTATGGTATCTTTACTAGTTGATTTAAACTAAGAAATTTAACCATATTTGAAATATTTAATTTATGAATTCTTTACAAGAAATTATAGAAAATGCCTGGGAAAACAGAGCACTTTTAAAAGAAGAAAAGACCATCAATGCTATTAGAGAAGTAATTGACTTATTGGACAATGGAACTTTACGTGTCGCAGAACCAAAAGATGGAGATTGGCAAGTGAATGAATGGGTTAAGAAAGCTGTGGTTTTATACTTTCCGATACAGAAAATGGAAACCTTAGAAGCTGGTATTTTTGAATATCATGATAAAATACCACTAAAAAGAAACTTTAAAGCAAGAGGAATCAGAGTTGTTCCGAATGCTGTTGCAAGACATGGTTCTTATATTTCTTCAGGAACCATTTTAATGCCAAGTTATGTGAATATTGGAGCCTATGTAGACGAAGGAACTATGGTAGATACTTGGGCAACTGTTGGAAGTTGTGCTCAGATAGGAAAGAATGTTCATTTATCTGGAGGAGTTGGAATTGGCGGAGTTTTAGAGCCTTTGCAAGCATCACCAGTTATTATTGAAGACGGAGCTTTTATTGGTTCTCGTTGTATCGTTGTTGAAGGTGTTAGAATAGGAAAGGAAGCTGTATTAGGCGCAAACGTTGTACTAACAATGAGTACAAAAATTATTGATGTTACAGGAGATGAGCCTATAGAAATGAAGGGTAAAGTGCCAGCAAGAAGTGTTGTGATCCCTGGAAGTTATACAAAAAAGTTTACTGCAGGAGAATACAATGTTCCTTGTGCATTAATTATTGGAAAAAGAAAAGAAAGTACCAACAAAAAAACCTCTTTAAACGACGCATTGCGAGAGTACGATGTGGCTGTTTAATTAGTGAATATGCTATGAAAAAAATTACAGCTATAATCCCTACTCTAAATGAGCAAGAACGTATCAAAAACTCACTAAAATCTGCTGAGTTTGCTGATGAAATTATTGTTATTGATTCATTTAGTAACGATGATACAATTAAAATTGTTAAACAATCTAATGCTAGATTATTCCAAAGAAAGTTTGATGATTTTTCTAAACAAAAAAATTATGCATTAGATCAAGCTTCTAACGATTGGATTGTTTGGATTGATGCTGACGAGGTTTTAACAAAAGATCTTCAGCAAGAAATAAGAAATGCAGTTGAAAATTCAAATGATTTTGTTGGATTTTATATCTATCGAACTTTTTTCTTTAAGGGGAAGAAAATGCGATATTCAGGAACACAAAATGATAAATTAATTAGAGTGTTTAATAGAAATCATTGTACCTACGAAGGAATGGTTCATGAGAAAATTAAAACTGATGGAAAGCTAGGTGTTTTAAAAAATAAAATTTTACACTATTCCTATATTAGTTTTGACAGATATATAGAAAAATTAAACCAGCACTCTGAGGTAAAAGCACAAGAATTATTTGATAAGGGAATGATGATTACACCATTCCATATCATCATTAAACCGATAGCTCGTTTTATAAAACACTATTTTATAAAACTTGGAGTTCTAGATGGTTTCTATGGTTTCATTATTTCATTTGCGCTATCGTATGGAGTTTTAGTGAGATATATAAAACTCTGGAATTTGAAACAGAATCATAAACGAAATGGTAAGCTCGACAAATAAGATTGATACTTCCATCATTATTGTTAATTATAAGAGTTGGAAACATCTTAGAAATTGTTTAAAATCTTTGCAGGGTTTAGGCGATTTGTCTTTCGTTTTTGAAATCATAGTTGTTGATAATTATTCTGAGGACGGGAATTTAGAAAAATTTTCCAATGAATTTCCAGAAGCCCATTTTGTAGTAAATTCTGGAAATAACGGATTTGCTAATGGATGTAATTTTGGCGCTTCAAAAGCTAAGGGAGATTATTTTTTATTCTTGAATCCAGATACAATATCCAATGGGATAGCTTTAGAAGAAATATTTCATTTTGCCAAACTCAATAGAGGCGTTGGAATAACTTCTTGTCTTCAAAAGAAAGCTTCAGGCGGTTATGAAAAAAGTATTCGAATCTTCCCAAATATAATTACCCTTTTCGGACTTACAAGAGCTATCTATAAACTATTCATAAAGAAACAATTAGAATCTGAAGAGGTTTTTTACACAGATTGGGTTTCTGGATCATTAGTGTTCATTAGCAAACAATGGTTTTTACAAATCAATGGTTGGAATGAAGATTACTGGATGTATTATGAAGACATGGACTTGAGTAAAAAAGTACAAAAAGCTAACGGTAAAGTAGCCTTGCTAAAATCTGTTGAAATTATTCATAATCATGGTGGAGCATCTCGCCTCAATATAAAAACATCTGGAATAACAAAAACAGAAGTTCAAATATCAAAACATGTTTATATTCATAATCACTTTAAAGGAATTGAAAGAATTTTAGCTCAAGTTTTCTTATTGATTAACAACATAATTTTTAAATTATTACTCGCCATTTTTGGAATTCTGTTATTTTTTATTCCTAAGATGCGATTAAATGTATATTTGTTTGCACGAATTATAAGTTATTATGGTTCTTGTCTTGCTAATAGAAGTTGGCTAAGCAAAAACTCAATGAATCTAAAATAAATATTTGTATGGCTAATAACAAGAAGAATAGAGCTTATTACGGGAATGTTAGGCCAGAAATGTTGCAGTTTATTCCTGCAAATGCAACTAAAATATTAGAAGTTGGATGTGGTGAAGGAAACTTTTCAGCACAATTAATTAATGATGGTGTTGAGACTTGGGCGATTGAGCCAAATAAGAAATCAGCTAAAACTGCTGCTGAAAAACTTTTTAAGGTTATAGAAGGTACCGTTGATGAAAAAATTAGCGAAATTCCAGATAATTATTTTGATGTAATTATAATGAATGATGTTATTGAGCATTTATTAGAACCATGGGATGATATCCAAAAATTAAAAAGTAAATTAAAAAATGATGGAGTCTTTGTTTCTTCAATTCCTAATGTTAGATATGCAAAAAACTTGTTTAACATGCTATTTAAAAGAGATTGGAAATATACAGATGATAGAATTTTAGATATTACACACTATCGTTTCTTTACAAAGAAAAGTGTAAGAAGACTGTTTGAAGAGAACGGATATTCTGTTCAAAAATTAAAAGGAGTTAATATGACAAAATCTTTTGCTTTCTTTCCGTTTGCAGTCTTGTTTAATGTTTTGTTCTTATTTAGTCAGTTAGATATTTTTTATATGCAATACGCTACTGTTGCTAAAAAGAAAGGATAATCTATGGACACTGAAGTTGTAAATGCGCTTTCTAAATTAAACTCAGGAAAAACTGTCTTATATCCTACCGATACTGTTTGGGGGTTGGGTTGCGATGCGACTAATACATCCGCGGTTTCTAAAATTTTTCAATTAAAAAATAGAGAAGAAAGTAAAAGTCTAGTTGTATTGGTAAGTTCAATAGAAATGCTAAAGACATACATTCAAGAGATTCCAGAAAAAGCCCTTCAAATTATTAAAACGTCGGAGAATCCTACAACAGTTATTTATCAAAACCCCAAAGGACTGGCGTCAAATACAATTGCTTCGGATAAGACCATCGCTATTAGAATTCCAAAGCACCACTTCTGCTTACAACTCATCAATCAATTTGGAAAACCAATCGTTTCAACGTCAGCAAATGTTAGTGGAGAACCTACTCCAAAATCATTTTCAGAAATAAGCCAACCAATTTTGGAGGGCGTAGATTATATAGTAAATTTGGAGCGTGATAATATCACAGACAAATCATCTACAATTTTAAAATTGAATGGAGATGAAATTGAAGTGATAAGAGCTTAATTCATGCAAAACCAGAACTACAAACAAGCAATAGTTGATCCTATTTTTTCAATCATTTCCAACGCATCCGAACTATTAGATGTAAAAAGTTATGTAATTGGAGGATTTGTACGCGATTTTATTTTAGAAAGAGGAATAGCAAAAGATATTGATATTGTTGCTATTGGAAGCGGAATAGAACTAGCTAAAAAAGTAGCTAGCTTACTCCCAAACAAACCAAAAGTTCAAGTGTTTAAAACGTATGGAACAGCCATGTTGCGTTATAATGACATCGAATTAGAATTTGTTGGAGCGAGGAAAGAATCTTATTCAGAAGATAGTAGAAATCCAGAAGTTGAAGCAGGAACCTTAGAAGATGATCAAAATAGAAGAGATTTTACAATCAATGCTTTGGCGATTAGCTTAAATAAAGACGATTACGGAAGTTTATTAGATCCATTTGATGGAATATCAGATTTAGAAAAAGGAATCATTAAAACTCCTTTAAATCCAGACATAACCTATTCTGATGATCCCTTAAGGATGATGCGTGCTATTCGTTTTGCTACACAATTAAATTTTCTAATTGAAGAAAAATCGTTGGGAGCAATTGCAAACAATGCAACTCGATTAGATATTATCACCAAAGAACGAATTGTCGTCGAATTAAATAAGATTATTGAAGCTTCAGTTCCGTCTATTGGATTTTTATTATTAGAACAGACGAACTTATTACAGAGAATTCTTCCAGAATTAATCGATTTAAAAGGTGTTGAAGAAGTAGAAGGACAAAAGCATAAAGATAACTTTTATCATACTTTAGAAGTGGTTGATAATATTGCTCAAAATACAGAAGATGTTTGGTTACGTTGGGCTGCTTTGTTACATGATATAGGGAAAGCTCCGACAAAACGATTCAGTAAAAAAGTAGGATGGACCTTTCATTCTCATGAGTTTGTAGGCTCTAAAATGGTCTATAAATTATTCAAACGCTTAAAAATGCCATTGAATAATAAAATGAAGTTTGTACAAAAGATGGTTATGTTAAGTTCTAGACCTATTGTCTTAGCTTCTGAAGTAACAGATTCTGCTGTAAGAAGATTGGTTTTTGATACTGGAGATGATATTGATTCTTTAATGACTTTGTGTGAAGCAGATATAACGACTAAGAATCCAAGAAAATTTGAACGGTATCATAAAAATTTTGAACTAGTTCGTGACAAAATAAAAGAAGTTGAAGAAAGAGATCATGTTCGTAATTTTCAACCACCGATTACTGGTGAAGAGATTATGAAAACGTTCAATTTAAAACCTTGCCGTGAAATTGGTCAGCTCAAAGAAGCGATTAAAGAAGCCATTTTAGACGGGAAAATTCCAAATGAATATCAAGCATCCTATGATTTTATGCTTGAGAAAGGAGAGGGGTTAGGTTTAAAGATTGGGTAATTTATTCAAGAAATAATTTGTCAATTTTTTTAGAACAATTCTCCCAAGAATATTCCATAGCAGTAGCTCTAACATCAATTATTTTAGAATCTGAAAGATTAATTAGCTCCATTACTTCAGTATACTCTGCATCAATATCAAATAAGAATCCGTTTTCTCCATGATTGATTACATCTGGACAAAATCCAGTTTTTGATGCAATTGGAAAACAATTCGATAGCATTGCTTCTAATACAGGAACTGGACCACCTTCCAAAGTTGAAGGAGAAATGAAGATATCTATTTTATTGTATAAATCAGGATATTTTTCATATTCTTCGTTTTCAAAATAGGTGAAATTCGGAAAAGAAATCAATTCACCATATTTTTCATATTGATCCCAATAACGACCAATCATATAAAAATGTCTCTCAGGCATCTGCTTTACTAAATTGTAAACCATTTCTGGATTTTTTCGATCTCCATACGCACTGCAAAATCCAACAGAGCCAGTTTTACGCTCATGTTGGTAAAAGAAATCAGGATTAGAAGCAATATGAATTAATTCGGTTTTATCTGCTTGTAATCCAGCTTTAATCAATTCTTTTTGAACAACAGAATTTAAGCAAATGACTTTATCTGCTTTGTTCAAACACCAAATCACATGTGACTGAGAAAAAGAAAACGTCCAATTAGGATGCGTAAACATCACAATGTTTTTCTTGTTGAGGATTTTTGGATTGTGACGTATTGCTCGGTAGAAATACTGATGAAAGACAAAGAAATAACCATCAGAATCTGGTAAGTCTCGTAAACGGTCATGAAAATACGGAGTCGCATTCAGGCCAGAAAATTTTGCTAGTCGACTTACTTTTGCTCCAAAAATCCAATCTTTATCGGCTTCTCTAGCAACATACGTAATAGAGTTGAAATCACTATTTTTTTCTTTTTTTAGAAATTTTGATTGTAAGATAGCAATCAAGTATTTCCATTTGTACAAAAGGTTAAATATGATTTTTTCTTTTAACATTATTGCAAAGTTTGCATCGTTACTAGCTTAAAGTATTCACCTTTCTTAGCCAGTAATTCTTCATGTTTTCCTTGTTCTACAATTTTTCCTTTTTTCAAAACAACAATATTATCAGCGTTTTGAATGGTAGATAATCGGTGTGCAATCACTAAAGAAGTTCTATTAGCCATCATGTTTTCTAAAGCAAGCTGAACGATTTGTTCAGATTCAGTGTCCAATGCCGACATCGCTTCGTCTAAAATCATAATAGGGGGATTCTTTAGCACAGCTCTAGCAATAGATAAACGCTGCTTTTGTCCGCCTGAAAGTTTATTCCCACTATCACCAATATTTGTGTCGTACTTTAATGGTAGGTCTTTTACAAACTCATGTGCATGAGCAATTACAGAAGCTTTTTGTACTTCTTCAATAGTAGCGTCTTGTTTACTTAGTTTAATGTTTTCAGCTACAGAATCGTTAAATAAAATAGAGTCTTGGGCAACAATACCCATTAAGCCTAACAAAGATTTCTTAGAAATATCTTTCACATTTTCTCCATCAATAGTGATACTACCTTCATTGACATCATAAAAACGAGTCACTAGATTTGCCAGCGTAGATTTTCCACTTCCAGATTGTCCAACCAATGCAACTGTTTTTCCTTTTGGTACTTTTAAAGAAAAATCTTTTAAAACATATTCATTTTCATACTTGAAAGAAATATTTTTAAATTCAATTTCTGAATTAAAATCTCTTTTCTCAATAGCATTGGGACTATCTTTTAAAGGATTTTCAGTTTCTAAAATTTCTAAAATTCGTTCTGCAGCTGCATTTCCTTTTTTAATGGTAAAACTAGCTTTAGAAATAGATTTAGCGGGAGTAATTATATTGTATGCTAATCCTAAAAATGGAATAAAAACAGCAGGAGGAATTGATTTCTCAACCAGAACTAAGTTTCCACCATACCATATTAAAACACAGAAAACAATGATCCCTAATATTTCACTGACAGGGCCAGCTAGTTGTGTTCTTACCATTAATTTATTAGAAAAATCTTCAAATCTAGAAGTCGATTTCTCAAACTTTTTTTGAAAAACTTTTTCAGCATTGAATCCTTTAATTACTCGTAATCCTGATAAAGTTTCTTCAAGTAATGACAAGAAAAAACCTTGTTCGCTTTGTACTTTATCGGACGTCTTTTTTAAATTTTTTCCAATGATATTTATAATGAAACCTGCAACAGGAACAAAAACAAAAATGAACAACGTTAGTTTAACACTGGCAGCTAACATAGAAATGATTGTCACCAAAATCATTATTGGGTCTCTAAAAATCAATTCTAAAATAGACAAGAAAGAGTAATGAACTTCAATAACATCTGGCCCAATTCTAGCCATAATATCTCCTTTCTTTTTTTCAGAAAAATAGGAGATTGGTAATGAAACAGTTTTTTTATATAAATCGTTACGAATATCTTTTAAAACGCCATTTTTAAGAAAAGTGATGTAGTAAAAGGCTAAATAGCTAAACAGGTTTTTTAATAGAAAAATTGTAATAATCAAAAGGACAACAAGAAGTAATGTTTTTTCCTGATTTTCACCTACCGTTGTTGAAACATAATAGTTGAAATAATCATTCAAATATTCCATTCCACTTGTGAATCCTTTATACACAGGTTTTTTATAGGTTATATCCTCATCTGTTTTAAAAATCACCTGAAATAAAGGCATTAAAACAATAAAGGATAGCGCAGAAAAAAGGGCATAAAAAATATTAAATACGATATTTAAGACTGCATAAAATTTATAAGGTCTTGCGTATTTTAATATTTTTTTAAAATAGATCATTAAATAGCCATTTCTGTTATAATTCTATCAATTTTAGCGTCCAATTCTTTTTCCTTAGATACTGCATTTTCAACAGTGTCTAAAGAAGATTGTACACTAAAATAGAATTTTATTTTTGGTTCTGTTCCACTGGGTCTTGCAGCCACTTTGGTGCCATCTTCTGTATGATAAATTAATACATTAGATTTAGGCAGCTCCATAATTGTCTCTTCTCCAGTTAGCATATTCTTCTCTGTAGAAGCTTGATAATCATTCATAAAAGTAACTTTAGAACCATCTATATGTGTTAATGGACTCTTACGTAAATCAACCATAATTTGTTTGATTTGCTCGGCTCCGTCCATTCCTTTCTTTACAAAAGAAACCAAACGCTCTTTGTAAAAACTATGTTTTGTATATAATTCTAATAAAGCTTCATAAAATGAACTTCCGTTAGCTTTTGCACTAGCAGCAATTTCACAAGCTAATAATGCTGATGTTACAGCATCTTTATCTCTAACAAAATCACCCACCATATAACCAAAACTTTCTTCTCCACCACCAATAAATTCTTGCTCTGGAAAATCTACAATCATTTTAGCAATCCATTTAAAACCAGTTAATCCAATTTTAGTTTCTACACCATAACTTGTAGCAATATCGTTCACCATATTCGTAGAAACAATTGTAGAGCCCACAAATTGTTTTCCGTTTATTTTTCCTTTTTCTTTCCATTGATTGATTAAGAAATCTGTCATGACAACCATGGCTTGATTTCCATTCAATAATTTGATTTTTCCATCAGTATCTCTTACTGCAATTCCAATTCTGTCGCTATCAGGATCTGTCCCTAAAACAATATCCGCTCCAATTTTTTCAGCGAGATTTGTTGCCATTTCTAAGGCTTCAGGCTCTTCTGGATTAGGTGATTTTACCGTTGGAAAATCGCCATCTGGAACTTCTTGTTCTTTTATTATATGAACTTGAGGATATCCAGCTCTTTTGAGAACTTCAGGAATTAACTTAATAGATGTTCCGTGTAATGAAGTAAAAACAATTTTTAAATCGTCTCTTCCTTTAATATCAAAGGTTCCGTTTTTAATAGATGCTTTCCAAAAAGCTTCATCAACTTCTGCACCAATTTCAGAAATTAATTCAGGTTTTGCATCAAAATTAATGTCAGAAAATTCTAAAGAATTTACTTCGTCAATAATACTTTTATCCTGTGGTGGAACAATTTGTCCGCCATCGGTCCAATATACTTTGTATCCGTTATATTCTGGAGGATTATGTGAAGCTGTTAATACAATTCCTGCATGACAGTTTAATTCATTTACAGCAAACGATAATTCTGGAGTAGGGCGTAAGTCTTCAAAAACCACAACACTGATGTTGTTGGCAGAAAGAACATCTGCTACTAATTGTGAAAAGGTAACACTGTTATGTCTACAATCGTACGCAATGGCAACTTTTATTTCCTGATTAGGATAGGATTTTTTTAAGTAATTACTTAATCCTTGTGTTGCTTTTCCTAAAGTGTATTTATTAATTCGGTTGGTTCCAGCTCCCATCATCCCTCGCATTCCGCCAGTACCAAACTCTAAATCTTTGTAAAATCTATCTACTAAATCGTCAGAGTTAGCAGTAATTAATTGTTGTATCTCTTGTTGTGTTTCAGCATCAAATGTGTCTGAAAGCCACTGTTTAGCTTTGTCTAAAATATTTTCCATTCGTTATATTAAGTCCACAAATTTATGGATTTAGTAATTGATTTTTTCTTTGATGGAGTAATAGTTTTCTCCTTCTTTTAATTTTATTATAAGTTCACCAATAAACCCAGCTAAGAATAATTGTGTTCCTAGAATCATACAAACCAAAGCGATGTAAAACCAAGGATTATCTGTTACCAAAATTGTTTTCATCCCTTGGTATAATTTATAGAGTTTCATGACGCCTATGTATGTCGCAGAAAAGAAACCAAAAACAAACATTAATGTACCCCAAAGCCCAAAGAAATGCATTGGCCTTTTTCCAAACTTTGATAAGAAAGAAATGGTAATTAAATCTAGGAAACCATTGATGAATCTATTCATTCCAAATTTTGTTTCTCCGTATTTTCTAGCTTGATGTTGTACAACTTTTTCTCCAATTCTAGTAAATCCTTTATTTTTTGCTAAAACAGGAATATAGCGGTGCATTTCACCTCTTACTTTCACTGTTTTAATAACTTCGTTTTTGTAGGCTTTTAATCCGCAATTAAAATCGTGGAGCTTTAATCCTGATGTCTTTCTGGCTGCCCAATTGAATAGTTTTGATGGAATGTTTTTAGCGATTACATTATCGTATCGTTTCTTTTTCCATCCAGAAACTAAATCAAAATTTTCTTCAGTAATTAATTGATAGAATTCTGGAATTTCTTCAGGACTATCTTGCAAGTCTGCATCCATAGTGATGACAACACTTCCTTTTGCAATTTGAAACCCTGCATCTAAGGCTTGAGATTTTCCGTAGTTTTTTTGAAACCGGATTCCTTTAACAGTATCTGTATTCTTTGAGAGTTCTTGGATTACTTGCCAAGAAGTATCTGTGCTTCCGTCATCAATAAAGATGACTTCATATAAAAACTGATTGGACTGCATCGTAGACGCAATCCAATCATATAATTCTTTTAAAGATTCCTCTTCGTTTAATAAAGGTATAACTACCGATATGTCCATAAGTGATTATTTACAATGCAAAGTTAATCATATTCTTTACATTAAAAATAATTTCTAATATTGGTCTTCTTCAGATTTTTTCATAATAGCTCCTGCAATAGCAGAAATTATAAAACCAAAGAATGCAGCAGCTATTATTTGTATAGCACCAGTAATTGCCGGACTGGAGAATGTTTTAGCCAATGACTCAGAAGTTTCAATTTGTTCGGTTGTCATATTAGCATCTTCCCAAGCTTGTCTTTGAACTTCCATTACTTGATCTTGAAACGTTGGGTCAATAAAATTGTTAAAGATTAAATTCCAAACAATTCCAATTAATGCACTAATAATAGCAATTCCAACTCCAATTTTTACAGCTTGTCCCCAAGAAATAAAACCTCCGTTTTCATCTTTGAATTTTTTGATACCCATTACAAGAACTGTAATCATTACAGCAAAGGCTACAAGACCTAGAGCCCATCCTAGTGTTAGTAATGTTCCGGTTGCATAAAAGGTTAAGCTCAATAAGGTAGTCGCTATACCTAAAATTAAACCGTAATTCAACATAATACTTTTACTCGATACTTTATTCTCCATTTTGTTTTAAAATTTAGTTAGTTATTACAAATATATAGAATTCATTTTCAATGTTTTTTTTTGAAAATTTATTCAAAACAATAGATTAGTAACCAATTGTTTAGAAAAGTTACATAAAAAATGAGAAAGTTTTCATTTGTTAAGATAAAAATTGGTTGTAAATTTGCATCGGCAAGTCCTACACAACTAGCTCCCTCGGAATCTCCCAGGGCGGGAACGCAGCAAGAGTACTTGGTTGTAGCAGTGTGATGTAGGTAGCTTGCCATTTTTTGTGCCCTAAAGTTTCAAGCATTTTTTTTAGTATTCATAACTCTGTTAATATCTAGCTATCTAATAGGCTACTTATGACACTTTCTTTTTGGATATTTGTTTCATCAAATAAATAGGTGCTATTTTCATGTCTAAAGTTGTTTTAATCACGGGTGCTTCTTCTGGAATAGGGAAATCTACAGCCGAATTTTTATCAAATAAAAATTTCACTGTGTATGGAACAGGAAGAAATCCAAAAAGTACTGACAATGATTCTTATTCATTAATTGCTTTGGATGTAACCAAATTAGATTCCATAGAAAAAGCTATTCAGCATATTATCAGTAAAGAAGGCAGAATTGATGTCTTAGTGAATAACGCAGGGATGGGAATAACAGGTCCAATAGAAGAGACACCAACTGATGAAATGAGAAAAGTTTTTGAAACTAATTTCTTTGGTGCTATAGATGTAATGAAAGCTGTTTTACCTCAAATGCGAAAACAAAAATCTGGCGTTATTATCAATATAACTTCTATTGCTGGATCTATGGGGTTGCCTTTTAGAGGGATTTATTCTGCAACAAAAGGAGCTTTAGAGTTAGTCACTGAAGCAATGAGAATGGAAGTGAAAGAATTTGGAATTAAAATGGTAACAATTGCACCAGGAGATGTTGCAACAAATATTGCTGCAGGAAGATATCATACACCAGTATTTGAAAATTCTGCCTATAAAGAGAAGTATCAACTAAATTTAGATTTAATGGATGCTCACGTAGATAGCGGGATCAATCCAATTAAAATGGCAGAACAGATTTATAAAGTCATCAATTTAAATCAACCTAATGTGCAGTATAAGGTTGGAGGTTTTATGGAGAAATTTTCCATTGTTTTGAAGAAAATATTGCCAAGTAAGATGTACGAAAAACTATTAATGAATCATTATAAATTATAACAAACAACTAAATAAATCAACATGAAATTTTTTATTGACACAGCCAATTTAGAGCAAATTAAAGAAGCACAAGCATTAGGTATTTTAGATGGAGTAACGACCAATCCGTCTTTAATGGCAAAAGAAGGAATTACAGGAGAAGCAAATATTATTAATCATTACAAAGCAATTTGTGAAGAAGTAGAGGGAGATGTTTCTGCCGAAGTTATTTCTACAGATTTTGAAGGAATGGTAAGAGAAGGCGAAGCCTTAGCAGCTTTAAATCCTCAAATTGTAGTAAAGCTTCCAATGATAGCTGACGGTATTAAAGCATGTAAATATTTTTCAGATAAAGGAATTAAAACCAATGTAACCTTAGTTTTTTCAGCGGGACAAGCTTTATTAGCTGCCAAAGCAGGAGCAACGTATGTTTCACCTTTTATTGGTCGTTTAGATGATATTTCTACAGATGGATTAAATCTTATTTCTGAAATTCGTTTAATTTATGACAACTATATGTACGAAACACAAATCTTAGCTGCATCTGTTCGTCATACCATGCATATTATTGATTGTGCTAAATTAGGAGCTGATGTAATGACAGGGCCTTTAAGTGCAATTACAGGTTTATTAAAGCATCCTTTAACTGATATTGGTTTAGCTAAATTTTTGGCTGATTATCAAAAAGGGAACTAGAATATTAGTTTCAAAGTTTCAAAGTTTCAAAACGATGCACTTAGCTAGTCGAAGTGTTTCAAAGTTTCAAAGTCAGAAAGTTGAAAGAGCTCTTAGCTTTTGATATTTTCTGATTTTTTTGTTTTCATAATTAATTCCTAGATAAACATAGTAACTTTGCAACTTGAAAACTTTTCAATATTTTAATTAAAGAATGTATCCTAAAAAGGAATTAGCACAAATTATTATCACCGCTTGTCGCCAATTTGAAATACAAACTGTTGTTATTTCTCCGGGTTCAAGAAATGCTCCGTTAACAATCGGTTTTTCAAATCATAAAGATTTTGAAACACTGAGTATTGTAGACGAACGTTGTGCTGCTTTTTTTGCTTTAGGAATTGCTCAGCAAACTCAAAAACCTGTTGCTGTAATTTGCACTTCTGGTTCAGCGTTGTTAAATTATTATCCAGCAATTGCCGAAGCGTATTACAGTCAAATTCCGTTAGTTGTTATTTCTGCTGATAGACCAAAACATTTAATTGATATTGGTGACGGACAAACTATTCGCCAAGAAAATGTATTTCAAAATCATATTTTGCACAGCGCAAATTTGAAAGAAAACGATTCTGAAAACACCATTAAGTCATTAACAACAGCTTTTTCGCTATTGAAACATGTAAAAGGGCCCATTCATATCAATGCTCCGTTTGATGAGCCTTTGTATGAGACGGTAGAGTATATGAATGATTTTCAGTTTGTTGTTGAAGAATCAAAACCTCTAGATACAATTGATTATGTCGATTTGTCAAATAAATGGAATACTTCTAAAAAGAAAATGATTTTAGTTGGAGTTCATCCTCCTAATCCTGAATTAGAAATTCTATTAGATAAAGTTGCAGATGACCCATCGGTTTTGGTATTAACTGAAACAACCTCTAATCTTCATAATAAGCGATTTGTAAATTCTATAGACAACCTTATTTTTAATTTAACAGAAGAGGAGTTTAGATCACTTCAGCCAGATATTTTATTAACGTTTGGAGGATTGATAGTTTCCAAGAAGATAAAGAAATTCTTACGAGACTATTCTCCCAAAGAGCATTGGCATGTGAATGAACTAAGAGCCTTTGATACGTTTCATGTGCTAAACAAACATCTTAAAATTGATAGC
>TARA_R110001632_G_scaffold39718_2_pt1 | contig 15734 bp, 16 predicted proteins | sample TARA_R110001632 | Tara Oceans TARA_R110001632 (sample SAMEA4398266) | marine metagenome | biome: Polar Biome; feature: [SRF] surface water layer (ENVO:00010504); material: water (ENVO:00002006), including particulate matter (ENVO:01000060) such as... | depth 5 m
TCTCTAGTGCTTCTTTAAAAATATAATACCCTAAATCACTGTATTTATAACCAGATTCTTCTCTTTGATCAGATTCTTTTATGAATTTGTAAATGGAGTCTTTATAGGATTTATGTAAGTATAAGTTTTTGGCAACTTGTATGGAATATTTTTTGTTTTTTTTTCGACTATAAAACCCCTTCAAGTTATTTTTAGTGATACTATCTTGTGTTAACCTATAAAAAGGAATCCAAGCTTTTAATCGTCCATAATGTGACAATATTTCTTGAACTGTTACCGTGTCTTTATTTGACTTTTTGAATTTTGGTAAAAGGTCTCTAATACTTGCAGAAAGTTTTATTTTTTTATCCTCTTCGGCTTTCATTAACATTGGTAAAGAAGCTAAAATCTTTGTTAAGGAAGCTACATCATATAGATCACTATTTTTAACGGAATCTTTCTTTTCATCGGTATGAAACCCAAAGCTTTTCTCATAGATTACCTGTCCGTGTCTAGCAACCAGAACTTGTAAGCCTGGCGACATTTTTTCTTCTAAGACAACTTTAGCAATAGAATCTATTCGTGCTAATTTTTGAGATGACATTCCTACTGCTTCTGGAATAGAGTACTGTAATCGTTGTAAATTTCTTGTAACAATTCCCATTCCAACTGGAAACTCTTTCTTGATGGAAACTGGTAATTTTCCTTGGGCTTTAATAGCTCCAAAAATTGTCTGAGCTGCTATTTGTTGTGCAATTTTGCTATTCTGATAGGCAACTAAAACTCCTTCTAAATTGTTGAACGATTTTACATCTAACAAACTATATGGGCTAGCAAATACCGAGAGAATTATTTTATTTTTTCTAGCAATCTCATGTATCCAAACCAATTCTTGATCTTCAAACTTGAATCCTTTCCAAGGGTGGGCATTTGATTTATGATATCCTATAATCACCAAATCAAAATCTTCTAAACCTTTTAGAATACCTTCTATTTTATCACCGGTAACTTTAATTACTTCGGTGTACTTTCGCAAGCTTTCAAGAAAATAGTCACCATTATCATCTCCTAATTTCAGATATGCAATCTTCTTATTTTTCTTTAAATTTTTAACAGGAAGAATCTCTTTCTTATTTTGAATAATTGTCATTGAGTTCTTCACCAACTCGCGATGTAGAACTTCATCTTGAACTGTATTTAAATCTTCAACTAAGTTTAAGGTGTCTATTGGTTGGTAGTTGTTCAATCCTACTTTATACTTCGCCAATAATATCTTACGTACAGATTCTTCAATTCTACTCTCTGTTAACTCTCCTTTTTGTAATGATTCTTTCATTAAAGTTACTGTAGCAGGAACATCTTGTGGTATTAACAACACATCATTCCCAGCAAGTATTGCTGCTAAATCAATTTCCGAAGAAGTAGAATAGTCAGCGGCTCCTTTCATATTTAAACCATCGGTAAATATTAAGCCTAAGAACCCTAGCTTTTCTTTAAGCAATCCAGTAACCACCTTCTTAGAAAGTGATGTTGGTAATGCCGATTTTGGTGTTGAGGAAGATTTTGATATTGGAATATCTACACTAACATCCTTTACCGTCTCATTTTTAAATACATCAGTTTTAGAGTTTGATTCTAATGCTGGAACATTTAAATGTGCCGTCATTACACTTGCCATTCCGGCGTCAAAGACTCTTTTGTAAGGATATAATTCTATGGAATCTAATCTTGCTCTATCAAAATTTATAACGGGTAATTTATAATGCGAATCTGTTGCTGTATCTCCGTGGCCTGGAAAATGTTTTGCATTCGCAAGTACTCCTTCACTTTGCATTCCTTGACTAAAAGCAATCGCTTTTTGAGTAACGTTGTCTTTATTTTCTCCAAATGACCGATTTCCAATAATTGGATTCAATGGATTTGTATTAATATCTACAACAGGAGCAAAATTGACATGAATCCCTAAACGCTTACAGTGCCTTCCTAAATGTTCTCCAAACTGACGAATTAAATTATTATCCTGAATGGCACCTAAGGTCATATTCCAAGGAAATTTATAGGTGTTTTTTAAACGCATATCTAATCCCCATTCGCCATCAAAACCAATCATCAAAGGAACTTTTGAAAGTGATTGATACCTATTGGTTAACTCCGCTTGTTTGTTAGGAGTTCCTTGCATAAAAATCAAATTCCCAACATGATATGTTTGTATCAATTCTTTGATTTTATTCTCATGAACAGAATCTAAGTTTGAATAGGCTTGCACCATAAACAATTGACCTATTTTCTCATCAATTGACATGGAATTCAGAATACTATCTACCCATTTTTCTTGCGCTTTATAATCATCAGTCCTTAGCGGATCTAAGTTTTGACTATTTGAATTGAACAATGTCAATACCAAAACAAAAAAAAGGAGTTTTTTCAACATAAATCTATTGTAAACTTTAAGAAACTAAAAAACGTTTGTGCCAACTATTGTTTGCCGTAACTTCCCATTGCGTTTCAAATTCTTGCTTAGTGGTTACCATATTATTAAAAACGATGGTTTCTGGAGTTATTTTATGTGCTTTCGCAAATTCTTTAAAATCACTCATTTTTACAATATTGATATTATCTCCATCCTTGAATGATATATTCATTTTATTCATCATATCAACATTCAATGCTTGTTGAATTTCTTGCACAAAACGCACAGATGAATCTATAGAACAACCTGAAACATTATTAAACCCCTCGTCTACAGCTAATACCAAAAATTGATTGTATTTAATGGTAAAAGAACCTTGTAAATCTGAACCATGTTTGGTCCATTGTTCTATAAAGCTAATTGCTTTTTCTGAAATAAGTTCTATTTCTTGAGTTGTAAATTCTCTTTCAGATTGATAAATCCAAACTCTAGAATGACTGGGTAAATTTTTATATTCTACAAACATATTCTCTTTCTTGTATTAATTAGTCAAAGTTACCGAAATTGCAGGAACATATCCTTTCATGGGGCCTTTGTTTAATCCCGATAAATCTCTCCATATTCCTTTTGCATAAATATAATTACGTATTACTTTTCTATATTCTGTAGATTTGGTCATCCCCATTACTGGAGAATAAAATTTTCCTGTTACTGAATTATGTTCGTCTTCTCCATATTCATTAAAAGGAATAAATAGTTTTTCGAATGCAATGAAAAATCCATTTTTAGGCATTTCAATTCCATAGTTTTCTAAATCGAGAAATACACTTGTTTCTCCTTTTCTGATAGTAATTGGGATGCTTTCAGTTAATAAATCATCTTTTGGAAACCCTGTTATTGAATCTCTATCAAAAATTCGAAATCGGAATTTTGATTGTTGATTTTGTCTTTTTGGAAATTGGACTTCTACTTTAGTAATATAACTACAGCATGCGTTCTTTTTTGTGTTTGGAAAATACTTAGCAATCATTCTTAAACCACTGCTGTGCATGTTCTGGATTTTCTTTTTGATAGGATCTAAAACAACTTGCTTATCTAAAATTTTAGTAAGTACAACTTCTTCTAAAATTTCAGTTTTGGATTTCAAAAATAAGGTTGAATTCAATAAATCTTTTGCTAGTACTATCGTGTCTTTATAGTTTAAACAAGAAATATGAATTTTAGAATTCAAAAACTTTTTATCTATATACATTATAAAAGTTCCATCTTCAATTGTAGAAATTCCAAGGTTAGAATCTAAAAAACTCAAATTTGCATATACAATGGGTTCATCTGTATTTTTGTCTAAGAGCTTCCCTTTGAACTCAGTTTTTTGAGCAAAAATTGAAGTTGTTATCAAAAAAATGATACAGGTTATTTTTTTCACACGAATAAATTTAAGTTGTATAATTATATCTTAATTATTTAAAAGCTTACTATCTTATTTTATACTCTTTTTTATGGCGATTAGCTTGTCTTACCAAATCCTTCAATGAAGGATTTATTTATCTTAAGTTAAATTTTTGCTGCAATGCATCTAATTTATCAGTATCTGACATTCCTTTCTTTGGAGCAGACATACGTTCTTTAATTGCTTGTAAAACTTTTTTTGTATACAAGGGGAAATCTGCATTCTGAATCCATGCATTGTATCCTGGATTTTCTTTTAAAACATCTTCTACCAATCTTCCTTTGTATTTTCCAAAAGAAAAAATCTCTTCATCTTTATCATTAAATAAAATGAAACCAGCAAAATCAGCTCGTTTAGAATGTGTTGAATATTCACTTAATGCGTCTACAGAATTTTCAATATCATCATATTTATCTAATTGTGCTTTTAAAATTTCATAGGTAGCATTGGTATCAGCTTCTGCAGAATGAGCATCTTCTAGTACTTTATCACAATAAAACTTATACCCAGCACTTAATGTTCTTTGCTCTTTTTTATGAAAAATCACTTGAACATCAATAGCCTTTTTATTATTCATATCAAAATCAATACCAACACGTAAAAATTCTTCCGCTAATAATGGGATATCAAAGCGATTGGAATTAAATCCTGCTAAATCAGAATCAGCGATCAAATCATTAATAGTATGTGCTAATTCTTTAAATGTAGGCTCTGTAACAACTTTTTCGTTTGTAATACCATGAATTAAACTCACTTCTGCTGGAATTTCTATTTCTGGATTCACCAACCAAGTCTTGCTTTCTTTATTTCCATTTGGAAATATTTTAAGTATAGAAATCTCTACGATTCTATCATTTCCAATATTGATTCCTGTCGTTTCTAAATCAAAAAAAACAATCGGTTTGGTCAACTTTAATTCCATAAATAAATAGATTATTATTATCTTTTAAAAGTACATAATTTAATGCAAAATTATAGTAGGATTTACTGTCTTTTTATAAATTAAAATACGAGATTAGTAGGATTAATTACAACAATATATGAGTCAAGAAATTATTAAAAAACTGAATCTAAAAGAGCACCCTGAAGGTGGTTATTTTTCTGAAACATATCGAAGTTCAGAAATGATTTCTAATGATCAATTAGGTGTTGCATATAGTGTGGACAGAAACCATTCTACCTGTATTTATTTTATGTTGACTTCAGAAAAATTTTCAGCTTTCCATAAAATTAATCAAGATGAAATTTGGCATTATTACAAGGGCGTTCCTTTAAAATTACATATTATTTCTAAAGAAGGAAACTATTCTTATGTGATGATTGGTAATCATTTTAACATCAATGAAATTCCGCAATATGTGGTAAAAGGAGGCGATTGGTTTGCCGCAGAAGTCTTAGAAAAAAATAGTTATACGTTAGTTGGCTGCACGGTCTCTCCTGGATTTGATTTTGCTGATTTTGTATTACCAAAAAGAGAAGAACTCATTACATTGTTTCCAAAGCATTCTGAAATTATCACTAAATTGACACACAACTAATTTGTATGCCTAAAAAAGGAAAAGCAAAAAACACCGTTAATAAAGCAAAGCATTCCAAGCTAATGAATCAGAAAATTAGCAAGGTAAAGCTGCAGAAAATTCAGAATAAAGAACGATTAAAGGCAATTATTAAAAAAGTGAACGAAGACAAAAATCTTTAATTATTTTTTTTATAAACTTATTAATCGTAATATTGCAATATACAATTTATAGATGGGTTTAACGAAATCAGAAATCTTTACTGAAGAACAAAATAAATTAGCTGCAATTGCAAAAGTGCTAGGTCATCCTGCCCGCATTGCTATTCTTCAGCATTTATTTAAAATACAATCATGTATCTGTGGTGATTTGGTTGAAGTGATTGGTTTGGCGCAACCCACGATTTCACAACATTTAAAAGAATTAAAAAATATTGGAATTATCAAAGGAAATATTGAAGGCACAAGCGTATGTTATTGTATCAACAAAGATAATTGGAAAGAAATACAAAGCTCTTTAAGTAACTTCTTAAACTTTGAAAATTCAGGAGACTGCTGTTAAAAAAATTTACTTTTATGAATCGTAATATCACTATCAATGAAACTATCAGAAATTAAAAAACACCTAGAAAGCTTAAAAACCATTGCTTTTCAATTACCGAACGGATTATTAGTTCCAAATCATTTTCACGTCACTGAAGTAGGTAAGATTACAAAGAATTTTATCGACTGCGGTGGAACATTAAGAAAAGAAGAAGTCATTAATTTTCAACTTTGGGAAGCCAATGATTATGATCACAGATTACATCCTGAAAAACTAGTCAATATTATTGAGCTATCGGAGAAAGTATTAGGATTACAAGATTTAGAAATTGAAGTTGAATACCAAAGTGAAACCATCGGTAAATATGGATTGGATTTTAACGGAAAGAATTTCTTATTAACCACAACGAATACAAATTGCTTAGCGCAAGATTCTTGTGGTATTCCTGTTCAAAAGCAAGAAAAAGTAGCGGCTTGCGCTCCTGGTTCAGGTTGTTGTTAATTGATAAAAAGTTCCAGAAACTGAAAAATTAGTATTTTTTATTCTATTTAATTATATTTTCGCGTCAAATCTTATATAAAATGAAAACATTAAAAAAAATCTCACTTTTTCTATTTTTATTAATTACACTTTCCTCATTTACAAGCTCTACCGAACTATATAAAGGAAAGTGGAAAGGAGAAGATAAAGGTGATATTGGTCTATTTATCTTAAGTGATGATGGCTATGCTACATTTGAAACTGACGGTAAAGTAATGGGAGGAAAATCCTATGTTCAAAATGGAGCAGAAGCATCAATGGAATACGAAGTGAATGAAAAAGTAAAACCTTTTACTATAGACTTTATCATTAAGTTTAATAAGAACAAGAAAGAATTAGGTAGGTTAAAAGGTATTTTAAAAATACTTGACAATGATAAAATGCTGCTATCTATAGGATTTGGAGGAGCTCCAAGACCTAAAAACTTTGAGAAAGATGTAATAACTTTGAATAGGATAAAATAGAATACCTCTACTATATTGAAAACAAAAAAACCACTCGAATGAGTGGTTTTTTTATTTTATAAATCTTCAAGTTATTGATCAATAGAACCAAGAACGCGTTGCATAAAAGTATTCAATGCTTCTTTTTTAGGAATTCCTTCTTTGATCATTTTATCTACCTCTACTGCTCCATATAGATTTGAGATGATTTCTCCAATAACATCCAATTCTTCATCCTTTAACGATGGAACTTCTGTTAAGGCTTCTAAAGTCTCAATCGTTTCTAATACATAATCTTGATCATTTTCTTCTATAAAAGTTGTCAAGTGTTTTATAACAGGTAGTTTCATATTGATAGATTATTGACCTAAAAATTCTTTTAATACATCAAACTTGTTCGTTTGTACTTGACCATCAAAACTTCCTTTTATAAAAGTGGCAAATGTTGGCAAATTATCAACTGTTGCTAACTTTCTACTTTCAGGAAATTTTTCTGCGTCTACAATCACAAATACTGCTCCTTCATCTTCTGAAGCTAGTTTCTTAAACTTAGGCTTCATAATACGACAATTACCACACCAGCCTGCAGAATATTGAACCACAACTTTTGGATTCTCTGCAACCAATTGCGCTAAGTTATCTTGATTTAATTCTTGTACCATTTCTAATGCTATAATTAGTGAACAGCTAAATATTCAGCAGTTTCTTTTGCATTTGGAGCCATTGCAGCTTTTCCTTCTTCCCAGTTTGCTGGACAAACTTCACCATGAGTTTGTAAATGAGCAAATGCATCAACTAAACGGATGTATTCATTTACATTTCTACCAATTGGCATATGATTGATTCCTTCATGAAAAACAGTCCCTTCTTCATCAATTAAATACGTAGCTCTATACGTTACATTGTCTCCTTCAACTTGAACAGTTCCTGTTGCCTCATCAAAGGTTTCATTTGTAATATCTAAAATTCCTAATACGCTAGAAAGATTTCTATTACTATCTGCTAAAATTGGGTATGTTACACCTTCAATTCCTCCGTTATCTTTGGCAGTACTTAACCAAGCAAAGTGTACTTCAGGAGTATCACAAGAAGCACCTATAACAATGGTATTTCTTTTTTCGAACTCAGCCAAAGCGTTTTGAAAAGCATGTAATTCAGTTGGACAAACAAATGTAAAATCTTTTGGATACCAGAATAACAATACTTTTTTATTGTTTCTCTTAGCTTCTTCCAATACATTGATTTTAAATGTATCCCCCATTTCGTTCATTGCATCTACTGCTAAATTTGGAAATTGTTTACCTACTAGTGTAGCCATTTTTATAAATTTTATTTAATGTTAATTTTAATATTTTAAGTCGGCGAAATTATATCTTTTGGTACAACTAAAAAAGAGTAGTTAAATAATTATTTATTGATATCACAATAAGATTTATTGATGTTAAAATTGTTCAGAAATGAAAGCCTTCATTACCTATAAAATCATAGTTTTTAACTATATCTAAATAAAAAGTATAGATAAAAATTATTCATTGTTTTATTGTAAATTTGAGAAGTCAAACATTAAAATTTACAAATCATGGAACATAATAGTAACGGAGATATCGATAAATGTCCATTTATGAGTGGTGCTCAAAAGAAACCTGCTGGAGGAGGAACAAATAATAGAGATTGGTGGCCGAATGAACTAAAGCTAAATATTTTACGTCAAAATGCTCCAAAATCTAATCCAATGGGTGATGATTTTGATTATGCAAAAGCTTTTAATAGTGTCAATTTTGCTGAACTAAAACAAGATGTTGTTGATTTAATGACTGATTCTCAAGATTGGTGGCCAGCAGATTATGGACATTACGGACCTTTCATGATTCGTATGGCTTGGCATAGTGCAGGTACTTATAGAGTTGGAGATGGACGTGGTGGTGCTGCTTCAGGAACACATCGTTTTGCTCCTTTAAACAGTTGGCCAGATAATGGAAATTTAGACAAAGCTCGTTTGCTTTTATGGCCTGTAAAAAAGAAATATGGTAATAAAATTTCTTGGGCAGATTTAATGGTTTTAGCCGGAAATTGTGCTTTAGAATCTATGGGATTCAACACTTTTGGTTTTGCAGGCGGACGTGAAGATGTTTGGGAACCAGAACAAGATATTTATTGGGGGTCTGAAACAGGATGGCTAGATAATGACGATCGTTATGATACAAGTGATGGAGATTTAGAAGGTCATTTAGGAGCCGTACACATGGGTTTAATTTATGTAAACCCTGAAGGTCCTAACGGAGAACCTGATCCTTTAAAGTCTGCACACGATATTAAAATCACCTTCGGAAGAATGGCAATGAATGATGAAGAAACTGTTGCATTGGTTGCAGGTGGACATACTTTTGGAAAAGCGCATGGAGCTGCTGATCCAGATAAATATGTAGGGGTTGAACCTCATGGTGCTTCTATAGAAGAAATGAGTACTGGTTGGAAAAATACTTTTGGAACTGGTGTTTTAGATGACACAATTACAAGTGGTATTGAAGGTGCTTGGACTCCAAATCCTACAAGGTGGGATGATGAATACTTTGATGTTTTATTGAATTATGACTGGGAGCTAACCAAAAGCCCTGCTGGAGCACATCAATGGACTCCAACCGCAGCTTCAAATGCAAAAAGAGCACCAAAAGCTGGAGACGCTAATGCAACACAAGCATTAATGATGACGACAGCAGATATGGCACTAAAAGCAGATCCTGCATATTTAGAAATATCCAAACGTTTTCATAAAGATCACAAAGCATTTGAAGATGCATTTGCTAGAGCTTGGTATAAGTTAACGCACAGAGATATGGGGCCAATCAATCGTTATTTAGGACCAGAAGTTCCTAAAGAAGAATTGGTTTGGCAAGATCCTATTCCTGCTGTAAATTATACATTAAGTGATACAGATATTGAAACCTTAAAGAGTAACATTGATGCTGCTGGTTTATCTACATCACAATTAGTAACTACTGCTTGGGCTTCTGCTTCTACGTTTAGAGGTTCAGACAAAAGAGGTGGTGCAAACGGAGGTAGAATTCGTTTAGAGCCTCAAAGAAGCTGGGAAGCAAACAATCCTAGTGAATTAGCAAAAGTATTGGCTATTTACGAAGGAATTCAAAATGATTTTAGTGGTGATGTTTCTATTGCTGATTTGATTGTATTAGGTGGTTCTGTTGGAGTTGAACAGGCTGCGAAAAATGCAGGACATGTTGTTTCTGTTGAATTTACACAAGGACGTGGAGATGCAACTCAAGAACAAACAGACTTAGAATCTTTTAGTCATTTAGAACCTCTAGCTGATGGATTTAGAAATTATATGAATTCTAAATTGAATGTTGCCGACGAAGATTTATTGGTTGATAGAGCTAACTTAATGACGCTATCTATTCCTGAAATGACAGCATTGGTTGGTGGACTAAGAGTGATCGGGGCTAATTATGATGGATCAAGTAACGGAGTTTTTACAGAAAATATTGGAAGCTTGACAAATGATTTCTTTACCAATGTGTTAGATCTTGGAACAACTTGGAGCGCAACTTCTGATAATCAAAAACTGTTTGAAGGTCGAGACCGTAGAACTGGAGCTATGAAATTTACAGGAACACGTGCAGATTTAATCTTTGGATCAAACACTGAATTAAGAGCTGTTTGTGAAGTATACGGAGCAAATGATGGAGAAGCAAGATTTGTAAATGATTTTGTTGCTGCATGGACAAAAGTGATGAACTTAGATAGATTTGATTTGGCATAACAACTAAATTTATATGTACAAAAAAAGGGTGATTCTTTCGAATCACCCTTTTTAATTATATATATACTAAGCAATTATTTACTAGCAAATAGTTTTACATCATTTACAGAAACTTCTTGCTCACCAAGTATCAATAATCTTTCAACTACATTTCTCAGTTCACGAATATTACCTGTCCAATCGTAGGCTTGTAATAAAGCGATTGCTTCAGAAGAAAACTCTTTATTTCCAACACCTTGTTCGGTAGAAATTTTTTGAGTGAAATAATTAACTAATAAAGGAATGTCTTCTCTTCTATCATTTAAGGGAGGAACATTAATTAAAATAACGGCTAATCTATGATATAAATCTTCTCTAAATCTTCCTTCAGCAATTTCCTTTTTTAAATCTTTATTGGTCGCTGCTACTATTCTAACATTGACTTTAATATCTCTATCATTACCAACTCGTTGAATTTTATTTTCTTGTAAAGCACGTAATACTTTTGCTTGGGCAGATAAACTCATATCTCCAATCTCATCTAAGAAAATAGTTCCATTGTTTGCTGCTTCAAATTTTCCTGCTCTATCTTTATTTGCACCTGTAAAGCTTCCTTTCACATGACCAAATAACTCACTTTCTATTAATTCAGATGGAATCGCTGCACAGTTCACTTCTATCATTGGTGATCTAGAACGGTCAGATTTTTCATGCAACCAATGTGCCACTAGTTCTTTCCCTGTTCCGTTGGGACCAGTTATTAAAACTCGCGCATCTGTAGCCGCAACTTTTTCAATCATTTCTTTGATATGAGCAATAGCTTTACTTTCGCCAATCATCTCATAATTCTTACTCACTTTCTTTTTTAAGCGCTTGTTTTCTACAACCAACACCTTTCTATCCAGTGCATTTCTTACCGTATTTAGCAAACGGTTTAAATCTGGCGGTTTTGAGATATAATCAAACGCTCCTAAACGCATTGTATTTACGGCAGTATCTAAATCACCGTGACCAGAAATCATCACAAAAGGGATTTCAGGTTTAATTTTTTTAGCTTTTTCTAAGACCTCAACTCCGTCCATTTTTGGCATTTTAATATCACACAAAACCAAATCATAGTCGTTGTCTTTAATCATTTCAATACCGTCTAAACCATCTTCTGCTTCTTCTACTTGATAGGCATCATTTTCTTCCGAAATAATTTTCGTTAATACTCTTCGGATTGACGCTTCGTCTTCGATTATTAGGATTTTACTCATAATTAGATTGTACTATATTTATTTGTTGATGCGTTCTGTAACTAAATGAATAAACTGGTCAACTTTTTACCTCTTTTCGCTTTAATCTACCCTTTATATTTTAACCATTTATAGAGATCTTTGTAGGTTGGTTTCTTACCATACATTAAGATTCCTACTCTATAAATCTTGGCAGCGAACCAAACCATAAATACAAAGCTAATCAATAATAATACCATTGAGATTGCAATTTCGTACCAAGGCACTCCAAAAGGAACTCTCATTAACATTACTATCGGAGAAGTTAACGGAATCATAGAAAATATGGTAGGAATAGTTCCGTGAGGATTATCAACTACAGTTGCAAATCCAACATAAACTCCTATGATTAAAGGCAGCATAATTGGTAGCATAAATTGCTGTGTATCTGTTTCGTTGTCTACTGCCGCTCCAACAGCTGCAAATAATGAGCTGTACAAAAAATACCCTCCTAAGAAATAGAATATAAATAGGACAAACATTTTCAATATTGGCAACTTCTGTATTTCCATCAACAATTGTTCTCCTCCACTTGTAGATTGTTTTATAATTTCCAATTGTTCTGGTCCAACTTGTGATACTTGTGCTTCCACTAAATCTACCCCTAAAAAAGAAGATGCTATTGTACTTAAAATAAAGATGATGATTCCCCATATAAAAAATTGCAATAATCCTGCTGATGCATTTCCTATAATCTTTCCTAACATGAGTTGAAAAGGTTTTACAGAAGAAACAATAATTTCTATAATTCTGCTTGTTTTTTCCTCAATAACACTTCGCATCACTGATGTTCCGTAGATAATGACAAACATCATCAACATATATCCTGAAATAGCTCCTGTACCTATTTTAATCCAACTCCCCATTTTTGAAGATTCTTCCCCAGAGAAATTATTAAGTTTGATATTCGCATTAAAATCAGAAGACTTTAACGCTGTCATATCAATATTTAAATCGTTTAATCTTGAATTCCTAAGTCTCTTTTCTACTATTCGCTCTATTGATTCAATAGTACCCACACCTGGGGACGAACTCGAGTAGAATTCTATAGACTTTGCAAGTATCTCAAGACTATCTTGTTTCGGAATGTAAATCATCCCATAGAAGCTACCTTCCTCAACTTTCTTTTTAGCCTCTTCCAAGGATAGGTTTGAGTAATCTTTGTATTTAACTGATTTTTTATCTTTAAAATCATCCTTACTAAACAATATAGAATGATTTACATACACGATGTTTTTTACAGTTTCACTATTTTTCTTACTTAAGAAAAAGATTAAAAACCCGATACCTACCATCAATAATGGGCTCAAAAATGTCATGATAATGAACGACTTATTCTTAACCTTTGCTTTAAACTCTCTCTCTATAATTAGTTTTAACTTGCTCATCTTCTTAACTATTTTTGTTTACAGCTTGAATAAAAATATCATTGGCATCTGGCACTAATTCAACAAAGTGCTGCACTTGACCTTGACTTGTTAGAAATGACAATAATTCATTTGCTGAACTTCCATTTTTTAATGTCACATTTAATCGTAAACCATCATTCAATAATTTAAAATCTGCAGGATTCACCACAAAGTTTTCTTTTAGCTTTGACTCTACTTCTTTTCTGTTATCCGTTTCTAATCCAATTTGAAAAGTATGGGTTCTAAATTCTCTTTTTATATCTTCTAAGTTTCCTTCTAAAATCTTGTTTGATTTATCGATTAATGCAATATCATCACACATTTCCTCTACAGATTCCATTCTATGAGTAGAAAAAATAATGGTAGAGCCTTCATCACGTAATTGAAGAATTTCTTTCGCAATTAGTTGTGCGTTTATTGGATCAAACCCAGAAAAAGGTTCGTCAAAAATCAATAATTTTGGTCGATGCATTACAGTTACTATAAACTGAACCTTTTGTGCCATTCCTTTAGAAAGTTCCTCTATCTTTTTGTTCCACCAAGCATAAATATCAAACTTTTCAAACCAATATTTCAGACGATCCTTGGCTTCTTTTTTACTTAAGCCCTTTAGTTGCGCCAAGTACATGCACTGCTCACCAACCTTCATACTCTTGTATAAACCTCTTTCTTCTGGTAGATAACCAATATCAGCGATATGTTTTGGTTGTAACTCTTCTCCATCTAAAATGATAGAACCACTGTCTGGCATTGTGATCTGATTGATAATTCTAATCAATGAAGTTTTTCCGGCACCATTTGGACCTAAAAGTCCAAAAACACTTCCTTTTGGAATTTGCATTGATATATTATTTAATGCAGTAAAATCTCCATAGGTTTTAACTACATTATTGATTTCTAATAAATTCCCCATATTTTTAAGCTAGCTGTTTTTTTATTTAATCGAGTAAAACAAACTTACTATAATCAATTCTAGAAACAGAATTTTTTACCTAAAAACTCCACAATAAGTCATCATATTATAAAAATCGGTGAACAAATTTACTATGCGTGCATAAGTTTTTGCTAATTTACTATGCGCGCATAGTAAATTTTTATATATTTGACACAATGAATAAAAATAAATCAATAGATCATCAATTAAGAGCTACTTGGCAAGCCGTTGCAAAACTGTACAACGAACGTGCAGCAAAACATGACAGCACTATGGCTACAGCATTTGTTCTCTTAAATATTGATTATGAAAACGGAACACCTTCCACCGCACTAGGTCCTTTAATGGGAATGGAACCAACAAGTCTTTCTAGAATATTAAAAACTATGGAAGATAAAGGTGCTATTTCAAGAAAGAAAAACCCAGAAGATGGAAGAAGTGTCATCATAAAATTAACTGATTATGGAAAAGAAATGAGAGAAGTCTCTAGAGAGTCTGTTATCCTTTTTAACAATACAGTTATAGAACATGTTACCTACGAAGAATTAGAAGCCTTCTTTAAAGTAACATCCACCATAAACAAACTTATAGCAGACAAAGCGATTTATCCTGAGGAAAAAATCAACAAAAAAGCTGTATAAACAAATCAAAAAACAAATGACTAGAAGAATTAAAAAAGTAGCAATTGTTGGTTCCGGAATTATGGGAAGCGGTATTGCTTGTCACTTTGCCAATATTGGTGTAGAGGTTCTTTTATTGGACATCGTTCCAAGAGAGCTAAATGATAAGGAAAAGGCAAAAGGGCTCACTTTAGAAGATAAAGTAGTTCGCAATAGATTGGTTAATGAAGCACTCATGACTTCATTAAAATCGAAACCCTCACCTATTTACTCTCAAAAATTTGCAGAGCGAATTACAACAGGTAATATTGATGACGATTTACATAAAATAAAAGATGTAGACTGGGTCATGGAAGTTGTTGTTGAACGCTTAGACATCAAACAACAAGTTTTTGAGAAAATTGAAAAATTCAGAACACCTGGAACTTTAATTACTTCAAATACTTCTGGTATTCCTATCAAGTTTATGAATGAAGGAAGAAGTGAAGATTTTCAAAAACATTTTGCAGTCACTCACTTTTTTAATCCACCTAGATATTTAAAATTATTCGAAGTAGTTCCTGGTCCAAAATGTACCCAAGATGTTACTGACTTCTTAATGATGTATGGTGATAAATTTTTAGGGAAAACTTCGGTTTTAGCTAAAGATACTCCTGCTTTTATTGGAAACAGAATCGGAATCTTCGGAATCATGAGTTTGTTCCATGTTGTAAAAGAAATGGGATTGACTATTGAAGAAGTTGATAAATTAACTGGACCCGTTATTGGTCGTCCAAAATCAGCAACCTTCAGAACGATTGATGTTGTAGGATTAGATACTTTAGTTCACACCGCAAATGGCGTAAAAGACAACTG
>TARA_R110001632_G_scaffold102664_6_pt1 | contig 15730 bp, 12 predicted proteins | sample TARA_R110001632 | Tara Oceans TARA_R110001632 (sample SAMEA4398266) | marine metagenome | biome: Polar Biome; feature: [SRF] surface water layer (ENVO:00010504); material: water (ENVO:00002006), including particulate matter (ENVO:01000060) such as... | depth 5 m
CCAGAAAATATAGCATTTCTAGCATATTGAGTAGCCGTTGGAAGAATACTATAGTAAGAATGTTCTTCCTCTTTTTTATAGTGATTGTTAATGAAGGGTTCTAACATCCTATATTGATCAAATCTTAGGTTGTCTATCACAATCCAAAGAACACCTTTGTCTGATTTTAAATTAGGAACAACATAGTCTTTAAATAATGTATGTGAAAAAGTTGGTGTATCAGGCGACGTTAAATAATCTTGATAATTCTTTTTGATGAATTTATAGAATAAGGAATTTGCTTCAGATTTCTGACTTTCAAGAATTTCTAACATTCCAGAATCATTAATATTTTCTAATTCCAATTCCCAATGAACTAGCTTTTTATATAAGTCAGACCATTCTTCGTAGGAGTTTACAGACATTAAATCCATAGAAATCTTACGAAATTCTTGTTGGTAACTAGAAGTAGTTTTTTCTGAAACTAATCTAGAAAGATCTAAATTCTTCTTTAGACTTAATAGAATCTGATTTGGATTTACGGGTTTTATAAGGTAATCAGCAATTTTAGAACCAATAGCTTCTTCCATTATATATTCCTCTTCACTCTTTGTAATCATTACAACAGGTAAGTTGGAGTGTATTTGTTTAATAGCAGCTAAGGTTTCTAAACCATTAATCCCTGGCATATTTTCATCTAAAAAAACAATATCAAAATTTGTTTCTTCAACCAAATCAATTGCGTCAGTTCCGTTGGTACAGGTAGTTACATTGTAATTCTTTTTCTCAAGAAATAGAATATGAGGTTTTAACAAATCAATTTCATCATCTACCCATAAAATTTGAATGGTATTCATATAGTTAAAGTTTCTTTTAGAACGTTAAAAGTATTTAATTGTTATGATTTCTGCTTCTTGTAATTGATAAAATATTCACAATAAAAATCAGAACCTATTTTGTAAAGTACTAATTTAGTATTTAGTTTGTAATAGTAACTCTAAATCAAAGGCTTGAAAAACTCTTCAACCAATAAATTAAAAATTTTAAATGATCCTATTTATGGATTTATAAGAATTCCAAACAGTCTAATTTTTGACATTATAGAGCATCCTAGCTTTCAACGCTTGAGAAGAATTTCTCAAATGGGCTTATCAAATTTAGTATATCCTGGAGCTAATCATACTCGTTTTCATCATGCAGTAGGTTGTTTAGACTTAATGCAAAAAACGGTTCGTGTATTACACATGAAAGGAATTGAAATATCTAAAAAAGAAGAGAATGCATTATGTATCGCAATTTTATTACATGATATTGGTCATGGTGCTTTTTCTCATGCATTAGAACATAGTATCGTAAGTGGAATAACTCATGAAGAGATTTCATTGAGATATATGCATCAATTGAATAAAGAATTTAAAGGTCAACTAGACCTTGCAATTGAAGTTTTTACTGGAAAATATCACAGAAAATTTTTACATCAATTAATTTCAAGTCAATTAGATATTGATAGGTTGGATTATTTAAAAAGAGATAGTTTTTATACTGGTGTTGCTGAAGGAAATATTAGTTCAGACAGATTAATTGCAATGATGAACGTTGTTGATGATGAATTAGTGATAGAAAAAAAAGGAATTTATTCTGTAGAAAATTTTTTAATAGCAAGACGACTAATGTATTGGCAGGTATACCTGCATAAAACAGGATTGGCTGCAGAACATATGTTGGTCAAAATTTTAAAGAGAGCCAAGGTGTTGGCTGAGCAAAAAGTTGAATTATTTTGTAGTTCTTCGCTCAAATTTTTCTTGTACAATAAAATAGATCATACCAATTTTGATGATGCAGTTTTAGAAGCTTTTTCAAAATTAGATGATTACGACATCCTTTCTGCCATAAAAGAATGGGCAAATCATTCAGATAAAATTTTATCTAGTTTGTCAAGAATGCTAGTAAATAGAGATCTTTTAAAGATTGAAATGAGTGATGAAAAGATTTCAGACAGTCACGAATTAGATATGATGATAGATTTTATGAGAACATCTAATTTACTAAAACGAGATGCAGAATATTTTGTATTCACAGGAGAAATATCAAACCATGCTTACAATAAGAAACAACCTATTAAAATTGTTAGTAAAAGCGGGAAATTAAAGGATATTGCAAAAGCTTCAGATCAATTAAACATACAAGCACTCTCAAAACCGGTTAAAAAATATTTCATCTGCTATCCTAAAGAAATGAATTAGCCTAGTCCTACATTTTTTTATACTTTTGCAAAAGATGAAATTCACAGCCAAACAAATCGCTCAAATCTTAGAAGGAGATATTGAAGGTAACCCAGAAATTGAGGTTTCTAAACTTTCTAAGATAGAAGAAGGCGAAAAAGGATCACTTACTTTTTTATCAAATCCTAAGTATAATCAATACCTATACACTACTGAGTCATCAATTACGATAGTTAATAGAACGCTTGAATTAGAAAAAGAAGTGTCTTCTACATTAATTAGAGTAGATGACGCCTATAAATCATTTTCTAAATTATTAGAATTCTACAACCAAGTAAAAAATAATAAAGAAGGAAGAGAAGAACCTCATTATATTTCAACAAGTGCTACTATTGGTAAAGGAGAATATTTAGGAGCATTTTCCTATATAGGTGAAAATGTAGTTATAGGAGAAAATGTAAAAATTTATCCAAACTCATATATTGGAGATAATGTTGTTATTGGAAATGATTGTATCATTTTTGCAGGAGTGAAAATTTATTCAGAAACCGAAATAGGGAATAATTGTATTTTTCATTCAGGATCAATAATAGGTTCTGATGGATTTGGTTTTGCTCCCAACGAAAAAGGAGAGTTTAGTAAAATTCCTCAAATTGGGAATGTGATCATTGAAGATAATGTAGACGTGGGATCAGGATCAACAATTGATAGAGCTACTATGGGGTCTACAATTATAAGAAGTGGAGTTAAATTAGATAACCAAATTCAAATTGCACATAATGTTGAAATTGGAAAGAATACAGTTATTGCAGCACAAACAGGTATTGCAGGCTCTACCAAAGTAGGAGAAAGCTGTATGATAGGTGGGCAAGTAGGAATTGCGGGACATTTAAATATTGGAAACAATTTAAGAATTCAAGCACAGTCAGGAATTTCAAAGAACTTAAAAGACGGTTCTGTAGTTCAAGGGAGTCCTGCTTTTAATTATGCTGATTATTTTAAATCGTATGCAATGTTTAAAAATCTACCAAAATTAGCTGATAAGATTAATAATTTGGAAAAAGAAATCAATACTCAAAATAATAAATGATGAGTAAGAAACAAAAAACGATACAAAACGAAGTTAGTTTATCAGGTGTAGGATTACATACTGGTAATGAAGTGAAAATGACCTTTAAACCAGCTCCAGAAAATCATGGATTTGCCTTTATGAGAGTTGATTTAGAAGGGTCACCAACAATTGAAGCTAAGGCAGAATTTGTTGTAAACACTCAAAGAGGAACTAATTTAGAAAAAAATGGTGTCCTAATTCAAACTTCAGAGCATGTTTTAGCTGCTGCAGTAGGATTAGACATAGACAATCTTCTCATAGAAATTAATGCTTCAGAGCCTCCAATAATGGACGGTTCCTCTAAATTTTTTATAGAGGCTTTAGAAAAAGCTGGAATTCAAGAATTAGAGGCAGATATTGAAGAGTATATTGTTAAAGAAATTATTTCATATAAAGATGAAGTAACGGGTAGTGAAATTATTTTAATGCCTTCAAAAGAGTACCAAATAACAACGATGGTTGATTTTGGAACTAAAATTTTAGGGACTCAAAACGCTACTTTAGAACACATGTCTGATTTTAAAGAAGAAATAGCAGATGCTAGAACCTTTAGTTTTCTTCATGAAATAGAAATGCTATTAGAAAATGATCTCATAAAAGGAGGTGATTTAAATAATGCAATTGTATATGTAGACAAAGAACTTTCTGAAGCGACCATGCAAAAGCTAAAGAAAGCATTTAAAAAAGATGACATTAAAGTTAAATCAAATGGAATTTTAGACAACTTAAATTTGCATTGGGCAAATGAAGCTGCAAGACATAAATTATTAGATGTTATTGGAGATTTAGCTTTGGCTGGAACCAGAATTAGAGGGAAAGTTATTGCTAATAAGCCAGGACATTTAGTAAATACTCAGTTTGCAAAGAAGTTAGCTAAGATTATCAAGCTAGATAAAAGAAATAATATTCCAGAAGTTAATTTGAATGAAACTCCATTGATGGATATTCATCAAATAATGGATATTTTGCCACACAGACCCCCATTTTTATTAGTCGATAGAATTTTAGAATTATCTGATAAACATGTCGTAGGAATGAAAAATGTTACAATGAATGAAAATTTCTTTGTTGGTCATTTTCCAGGAGCACCAGTTATGCCAGGAGTTTTACAAGTAGAAGCAATGGCTCAATGTGGAGGGATATTAGTATTAAGTACTGTTCCAGATCCTGAGAATTATTTGACGTACTTTATGAAAATAGATAAAGTAAAATTCAAACAAAAAGTACTGCCAGGAGATACCTTAATTTTTAAGTGCGAGTTAATCACTCCTATTAGAAGAGGTATTTGTCATATGCAAGCATATGGGTATGCAAACAATAAATTAGTTGTTGAAGCAGAATTAATGGCACAAATTTCTAAAAGACCAGAAGAATGAATCAACCTTTAGCATACGTACATCCTCAAGCAAAAATTGCTAGAAATGTAGTCATAGAACCTTTTACTACCATTCATGCCAATGTTCAAATTGGATCAGGAACTTGGATTGGTTCTAATGTTACCATTATGGAAGGCGCAAGAATTGGAAAAAACTGTAGAATTTTCCCAGGAGCTGTAATTTCTGCGATTCCACAAGATTTAAAATTTGAAGGCGAAGACTCTTTAACTGTTATTGGAGATAATACAACAATTCGTGAGTGTGTTACTATTAATAGAGGAACAAGTGCTTCGGGTAAAACTAAAATTGGTAAAAATGTATTAATTATGGCCACTGCTCATATTGCACATGATTGTGAAATTGGAGATAATGCAATTGTAGTAAATGGAGTTGCATTAGCAGGGCACGTTACTATTGGTGATTTTGCAATTATTGGAGGCTTGGCAGCAATACATCAATTTATACATATTGGAGATCACGCAATGGTTTCTGGAGGATCTTTAGTTAGAAAAGATGTTCCACCATATACAAAAGCAGCAAAGGAACCACTATCCTATGTAGGAATTAATTCAATTGGATTAAGACGAAGAGGTTTTTCAAAAGAAAAAATTAGAGAAATTCAAGATATTTATAGGTTACTATATCAAAAAAACTATAACACTTCACAAGCAGTAGGGAAGATTGAAGCCGAAATGGAAGCAACTTCAGAAAGAGATGAAATATTACTATTCATTCGTAATTCTCAACGTGGAATTATGAAAGGATATTGGGGAGGATAGAAGGATTTACAATTGAAATATTTATGATTTTAAATAGTTGATTTATTACAAACTATTTAATATTTCACACACTTAAACAATTAAAAAGTACACAATACTATGGCAACTACATCAGATATTAGAAACGGATTATGCATTAAGTATAATAACGATATATATAAAGTAATAGAATTTTTGCATGTAAAACCGGGTAAAGGTCCTGCTTTTGTAAGAACAAAATTAAAAAGTGTTACCAATGGTAAAGTTATTGATAATACATTTCCAGCTGGAAGAAAAATTGATGATGTTAGAGTAGAAACACATAAATTTCAATACTTATATAATGAAGGTGAAACGTATCACTTTATGAATAATGATGACTACAGTCAAATTGAATTACAAAAAAGTACTTTAGACTCTCCAGATCTAATGAAAGAAGGAGAAACTGTAACAATCATTATAAATTCTGAAGATGATATGCCTTTGTCAGTAGATTTGCCAGCAAGTGTTATTCTAGAAGTTACACATGCAGAACCAGGGATAAAAGGGAATACAGCTACAAATGCTACAAAACCTGCCACAGTTGAATCTGGAGCAACAGTTAATGTTCCTCTTTTTATTAATGAAGGCGATAAAATTAAAGTAGAAACAGCAAAAGGAACTTACCAAGAAAGAATCAAAGAATAGAAATTCTAGAATGAAATTTAAATCTACTCAGACTCTAAAACAAATTTCAACTTTAATTCAAGCCAAATTCATTGGAGACCCTGAATTTAAAATTACTGGAATTAATGAAATTCATGTTGTAGAAGCTGGAGATATTGTTTTTGTAGATCATCCAAAATATTACGATAAAGCTTTAAATTCTAAGGCCACAACTGTATTAATTAATAAAGAAGTTGATTGCCCTGCAGGGAAGGCTCTTTTAATTTCAGATGATCCATTTCGTGACTTTAATAAACTCACCAAACATTTCAATCCATTTATTAGTTCAAAAAAGAGTATAGCTGATTCTGCAATTATTGGAGAAGGAACTATCATTCAGCCTAATGTTTTCGTTGGAAACAATGTTGTTATTGGTAAAAATTGTTTGATACATCCTAATGTAACCATTTATGATAATACGATTATTGGTGATGGAGTAATTATTCATGCAAATACAGTTTTAGGAGCTGATGCTTTTTATTACAAAAATAGACCTGAAGGATTTGATCAATTAATTTCCGGAGGAAGAGTTGTCATAAAGAATCATGTAGATATTGGTGCTTCTTGCACTATAGATAAAGGTGTTACGGGCGATACAACGATTGGTGAAGGGACTAAAATTGACAATCAAGTTCATGTTGGACATGATACAATCATTGGAAAAAAATGTTTAATTGCTTCGCAAACAGGAATTGCAGGTTGCGTTATTATAGAAGATGAAGTAACGCTTTGGGGACAAGTAGGAACTAATAGCGGAATTACCATTGGTAAAGGTGCTGTAATTCTTGGTCAAACTGGAGTAACAAAATCAGTTTCTGGAGGGAAAACATATTTCGGAACTCCTATATCAGAATCGAGAGAAAAGCTAAAAGAATTAGCATATTTAAAGAGATTGTTAAGAGAAGAAAAGAAAGATTAGTTTTCCTTTTTTTAGCATCTAACAATAGAGTATTTTTGCACTAAATTATCAGAAAAAATTTATCCAAATGAGTGTTTTAGTAAATAAAGATTCAAAAATTATAGTTCAAGGTTTTACAGGTAGTGAAGGTACATTTCACGCGGGTCAAATGATTGATTACGGAACCAATGTAGTAGGTGGAGTTACTCCAGGAAAAGGTGGTCAAGAGCATCTTGGAAAACCTGTTTTTAATACTGTAAAAGATTCAGTAGATAAAGTAGGAGCAGACACTTCAATTATTTTTGTACCACCAGCATTTGCTGCTGATGCAATTATGGAATCAGCTGATGCAGGAATTAAAGTAATCATTTGTATTACGGAAGGAATTCCTACGGCAGATATGGTAAAAGTAAAAGCATACATTGACGATAAAGATTGTACGTTAATTGGACCTAACTGTCCAGGTGTAATTACTCCAGGTGAGGCTAAAGTTGGTATTATGCCAGGTTTTATCTTCAAAAAAGGAAGAGTAGGAATCGTTTCTAAATCAGGAACATTAACTTATGAAGCTGCTGATCAGGTAGTAAAACAAGGATATGGTATTACTACAGCTATTGGTATTGGTGGAGATCCAATTATTGGAACTACAACAAAACAAGCTGTTGAGTTATTAATGAACGATGATGAAACTGAAGCAATTGTAATGATTGGTGAAATCGGAGGTCAATTAGAAGCGGAAGCTGCACAATGGATTAAAGCTGATGGAAACAGAAAACCAGTTGTTGGTTTTATTGCAGGTCAAACTGCACCAGCAGGAAGAACCATGGGACATGCAGGAGCTATTGTTGGTGGCGCTGATGACACTGCGCAAGCAAAAATGAAAATTTTAGCAGAAAACGGAATTCACGTAGTAGAATCTCCGGCTAAAATTGGTGAAATGATTGCACGTGTTTTAAAATAAAAATAGATCAAAATATATATAAAGATTCCCGTATTTTCTACGGGAATTTTTTATTGAAAAAAGAATTATATTTGACAATCAACTAATATGAAAACATGAAATTACTAGAAAACAAAACAGCTATTATTACTGGTGCTACAAGAGGTATTGGTCGTGGAATTGCAATTGAATATGCAAAACAAGGCGCTAATATAGCTTTTACCTATAGTTCTTCTGTAGATGCAGCTAATAACTTAGAAAAAGAACTAAGCTCTATAGGAGTTAAAGCGAAAGGGTATCAATCTAATGCAGCAGATTTTGATTCAGCTCAAGAATTAGCAAAAGAAGTCTTAGCTGAATTTGGAAGTATTGATATATTAGTAAACAATGCAGGAATTACTAAGGATAACTTATTAATGAGGATTTCTGAAGATGACTTCGATAAAGTAATTGAAGTAAATCTAAAATCTGTTTTTAACTTAACAAAAGCAGTGATTAGACCCATGATGAAACAACGTGCAGGATCTATCATCAATATGAGTTCTGTTGTTGGATTAAAAGGAAATGCTGGTCAATCTAACTATGCCGCTTCTAAATCTGGGATCATAGGATTTTCTAAATCTGTCGCTTTAGAATTAGGATCTAGAAATATTAGAAGTAATGTGATTGCTCCAGGTTTTATTGAAACTGAAATGACAGCGAAATTAGATGAAGCAACAGTGCAAGGTTGGAGAAACTCTATTCCTTTAAAGCGTGGTGGATCAACACAAGATATTGCTAATGCCTGTGTTTTCTTAGGATCAGACATGAGTAGTTATATTACGGGTCAGACCTTATCTGTTGATGGAGGAATGAGCTAAATAAAAATAGATATAATAACCTGTAGTATTTATGCTGAATTCATTTCAGTAATTGTTACAGGTTTTTTTATTGAATTAACTATTTTTAAAACGTAAATAATTTTACTATTTAAAATAGTTTAGTACTCTTAAAATAAACACTTTGATGAAAAAAATAATTAAAACTTTATGTTTACTACTAATAACTCTTGGAAGTATTCATTCGGTTAAAGCACAAAGTATTGCTCATAAAGATTCCTTAAATATACTTGTAAAAACATATTATGATTTAAATTTAAAAGTATTTCAATCTGATTCTACACCTTTAGATGTTGAAAATATCTTCAACTTATTTACAAAAGACTTTACTTATATACACCCAAAATATGGAGGTTTATATATAAGAGAAGTTTTATACAAAGGGTATTTAAGAAATCAAAAAAATGGGAGGTACGATGGTGATATAACTAAGATAAAAATCATCAATAGAATTGTAGGTTTAAATAGTGTTGTAGTATCAAGGAGGTATATTACAAAGAAAGAAGGAGAAGGAGAATTAAAAATGACTTTGTTTGAATTTAAGGAAGGAAAGATTTCTAAGATTTTTGAATATTGGTAAAATAATTATAAAAGAAAATTTAAAACCTGTAACAAGATGTTGCAGGTTTTTTTATGCCTGAAATATAAGTTACTGATGATGAATGAGTCGATTTTGTTTGTTATCGTAATATGTTGTAACTATGCTTAGTAGTATTCTTATTAAACCAAAATTCAATTTTCATGAAACTTCTAACCAACCTAAAGAAAGTAACGCTGTTTTTTCTGTTTATATGTTTGTCAATTCAGTTACAAGCACAGAAATTAGACAAAGTATATGCAGATTTAATTCAAAAATATACAACTGACAAACAGTTTTTACCAAAGCAATTACAAACGTTCCCAGCATCCTCAAAGTTGCCATCTCCATTAGCTCATTTCGGAACTATTATAGGCGCTCCGGGTGTGATGCATCATACCAAAGATATTTACGAGTATTATCAGATTTTGGCATCAAAATCAAATCGAATGAAAATGATCACAATTCGTAATTCTGAAGAAGGAAGACCAATTCATTTATTATTGATTTCTAGCCCGAAAAATTTAAAAAACTTAGATACATACAAAGAAAATCTAAACAAATTAGCAGACCCTAGAACGATAAATTCTGATGAAGTAGAAAAGATAGTTTCAAAAACTAAACCCATGTATTATTTAAATGGTGGGTTGCATTCTACAGAAATGGGTTCACCAGAAATGCTGATGGAGTTAACATTTAGAATGTTGGTTGAAGAGAGTACCGAAATGCAAAATATAAGAGATAATGTAATCACATTGATTAATCCAGTTTCTGAACCAGATGGAAGAGACAAACAAGTAGATTGGTATTATCGCTATTCAAATAAAAAGAAAGTATTTGATGATGGACTTAGAGGTTCTCCTCCCTATTGGGGAAAGTATGTTTTTCATGATAATAACCGTGATGGTCTTCAGGTATCTCAAGAACTAACCAAAGCAATTTTTGATGTGTATTATGAATATCATCCGATTTCGATGTTAGATTTACATGAATCTGTACCCTTACTTTATATTTCAACAGGAACAGGTCCTTACAATACCTATATAGATCCAATTACTATTGGTGAATGGCAAACCATGGCCAATCACGATTTAACTCAAGTAACCGCAGATGGATTACCCGGAGTATTCACATGGGCATTTTATAATGGATGGTGGCCAGGATATGCTGTTTGGGTTGGAAACAATCATAATAGTACAGGGAGGTTTTACGAAACCTTCGGTAACGGAGGTGGTAACACTTTCTTAAGAGACCTTAGTAAAAGCAGTTATGCAGGAGATCCTGTGCATTCTAGACAGTGGTATCGTCCGTTGCCACCTACAAAAAAAGTTCTTTGGTCGTCTAGAAATAATATAAATTATATGCAATCTGGAGTTATGGCTTCCCTAAGTTACGCTGCAAATAACGGGAATCAGCTCCTAAAAAACTTTTATCAAAAAGGGGTCAATAATATTGATAAATGGAAAAACGGAGGAAACTATGCGTATGTAATAGATAAGAAACAAAGAGATCCTAATATGGTTGCTTATTTAGTGAATCAGCTAAGGGTACAGGGAATAGATGTGCATAAAAGAACAAAAGGAGCTAATAAAGGTGAATATGTAGTTCTTTTAAATCAACCATATAGCGGATTTGCAGATGCGTTACTTTCTAAACAAAATTATCCTAAAAAAGCAAAACACAATCCATATGATGATATTGCATGGACTTATGGTTTAATGTATGGTGTAGATGTTAAAGAAGTAAAAGAGGCGAAAGATTTTTCTTCAGATGGACTCGAACTAATCACAGATGATATTGTTAATAACGGAAATGAAAAAGGAGTAGGTAATAAATTAGTCGTGAATTATAAAGCACAAAATGAAGTGTTGCCAATGTTATATGAAGTAACAGCAAAAGATAAAAATATTACAATTGAAATTGCGACAGAAGAATTTACAATCAAAGGTGATTCATTAGCCGTTGGTAGTATCCTTGTTTCTGGCGGAAATAAAAGCACAACAGATAAGATTAAACAAATGGGGCTAGATGTCTTAAAAGTTTCATCAACACCGTCTGAGGCTTCTGCGCGTTCTTTAAAATTACCAAGAATTGCTATTTATCATACATGGTATGATACCCAAGCTGAAGGATGGGCCAGATATACGTTTGAAAACCGAAAAATCCCATATATATCAATTAATAAAGACGATTTAAAAAAAGGGAATTTAAATAATCGCTTTGATGTGATTTTGATTCCACATATTAGAGGTGGAAGCGTAGAAAGAATGATTCATGGTATCGATAAAAAATGGGGTCCAATGCCGTTTACCAAAACAAAAGAATTTCCAAATCATGGATATCCAGATGCAACTGATGATATGACAGGGGGTCCTGGATTTAAAGGAATGGACAACTTGAAGAACTTCACAGAAAATGGAGGGACTTTAATCACTTTAGCAAATGCAACTCGTATGGTTGCAGAAACTGGAATTACAAGAGAATTATCACCAATGAGTTCAGGGAATTTATTTCACCCAGGATCTATTGTTACAACAAAGGTTAGAAATAACGGACATCATATCATGAATGGGTATCCAGAGGTAAGTCATGTTTTTAGAGGTAATTTACAACTGTATCGAGTAGGGAAGTACCAAAGACAACATATGGTATTACAATACGGAACAGGGAAATTAGATGATGAAAAGGTATACACAGGTAAAATTATGGGAATGGAAAACTACAAACCAGATTCGTTAGCTGTCGCAAAATCTAAAAAGAAGCCTAAAGGAAATTATGTGCTTTCTGGAATGGTTAAAAACGAAGCTAAAATTGTTGGACAAGGCGCAATTTTTGATATTCCTGTAGGGAAGGGGAGAGTTGTCTCTTTTACTTTTAATCCGTTGCATAGGTATTTAAATCATCATGATGCGCCTATGTTATGGAATGCAATTCTTAATTGGAACGTGAAACCAAAACTATAAAACAAAACATAATTAAAAACCTGCAGTTCTTGTGATGAAATTATTTCAGCAACAGTTGCAGGTTTTCTTTTTTTAACAAGAATTTTAGGAGGATAATTATTAGATTTACGAATCAAAAATAATCATTGCAAACAACAACTATCATTTACATTATAATTGCGATACTTTTCAGTATTGCTATTTCGTGGTTTTTATATTTCTATAAGCAAAAAGGGCAACGGAAAGTAGATTTTGTTCTATTCGGGCTAAGGTCTATAAGTGTTTTCTTATTGTTGTTGCTATTTATAAATCCGACGATAGATAGGAAACAACTCATTAACCAAAAATCTAAACTTTCTGTTTTAGTTGATAATTCTTCTTCCATTCAGTTTTTCAAAAAAGATAGTTTGGTAAGGTCGGTTATAGAAAATTTCAAGGCACATCCAGAATTAAACAAACGATTTGATATTAATTATTATTCTTTTGGAAATCAGTTTGCATTAAATGATAGCTTGACTTTTAATGAAAATCAAACAAATATTTCCGATCCTTTAAAAAATATAAACAAAATCCACAAGGGGTCTAACAATGCTATTGTTTTGCTTTCTGATGGAAATCAAACCGTTGGAAATGATTATGAATATGAACTCATTAAAAAACCAATTTTCCCTTTAGTGATTGGTGATACAACAACATATGAAGATGTAGCAATTACCCAATTAAATGTAAACAGATATAGTTTTATTAATAATCAATTTCCTGTTGAAACTTTATTGCAATATGAAGGAAATCAATCTGTTAAACTTAGGTATACGATAGAAAATAAAGGTAAAATTATTTTTAGAAAGCAAATTAATTTTAGTCCAGATAATAATTCTTACACAGTTCAAACAAGAATTAAAGCGACAAAAGAAGGCTCAAATTTTTATAAAGCGGGCATTCAGTATTTAGAAAATGAGAAAAATACGATCAACAATCTTAAAAATTTCTCAGTAGAAGTTATAGACAAACAATCGGAGGTGCTTATTGTAAGTTCATTTTTCCATCCTGATTTAGGTGCTTTAAAGAAATCTATTGAAAGTGATAAGCAACGTAAAACAACGATACAAATTGTAAATAAAAATTTAATTCAATTAGATAAATATCAACTAGTTATATTGTATCAACCAAATGTTCAGTTTAAAGAAATTATCAGTAAAATAAAATCAAAAAAAGTAAATTACTTGCTTATTACAGGTTCAAAAACCGATTGGGATTTTCTAAACGATGAAAATTTAGGGGTTCAAAAAAATGTGATTAATCAAGTTGAAAATTATTCAGCAACATTTAATGCGGGGTATTTAAATTTCTCTCAAAAAGATATCGGTTTTGATAATTTCCCGCCTTTAATAAATAAATTTGGGGAAACAAGTATTTCTATTCCACATCAAACATTATTGTTTCAAAATATTAATGGTTTTTCGTCTCAAGAGCCTTTGTTGGCAACAGCCAATGAAAATAACCATAAGAAAGCGTTTCTATTAGGTGAAGGACTATGGAAATGGAGATCTACTAGTTATTTAAACAATAATTCATTTCAAAATTTCGATAAATTTATTGGAAATTTAATTCAGTATACTTCTTCTAAAAAAGTGAGAAACCGATTAGATGTTGACATTGAAAGCATTTACAATGCCAACTCAGCGATTAAAGTAGGCGCGTTTTACGTAGATGATAATTTTCAATTTGATGACAGAGCAACCTTAATTTTCACTGCTACAAAAAAGGAAACAAAAGAAAAAAAATCGATTCCCTTTTCATTGTCAAATAATTCTTATCAGCTAGAGTTAGAGGCCTTAGAATCTGGAGATTATGAATACATAGTAAAAATAGAAGGTCAAAATATTTCTAAAAAAGGAGTATTTAAAATCAATCAATTTGATATTGAACAACAATTTATCAATGCCAATAAAGAGAAATTAGAACAATTAGCAAAAAAATCGAAGGGAAAGCTCTTTTTTGAAAATCAAGAAGCGTCACTTATCAATGAATTAATTTCAGATAAAAGATTTGTAACAATTCAAAAATCTGTTGAAACTAAAGAAGAATTGATTAATTGGAAATGGCTATTGTTTGTAATTGTAGGCTTATTATCTATAGAATGGTTTACAAGAAAATATTACGGTAAAATTTAGTGTGCTCTATTTTATACTAGAAGCGTGGAGAAGAAAACAGATTTAATAAAAAAATCATATCAATCATATTAAAGAACATTAAGTTGTAAATTTGTGTAAATCAAAAAAATAAGAATATGGCAAATAATCAAGTAGAATTTAAATTTCCAAAAGGAATCATCATAACAGCTGTTGTAGTAATTACTGCAATAGTATTGGTTTCTAAATCTGCGGTAACTATTGGGTCTGGAGAAAGAGGCGTTTTATTTAAATGGATTGGAGGATTGGTAACAGATCAAGCACCTTTAGATGAAGGGTTTAATCTTGTAATGCCTTGGAATAAGGTTTTTAAATATAATGTTAGACAACAGGAATTATTTGAAGAGAAAATGGCAGTACTATCTTCTAATGGTTTAGAAATTAAATTAGATGCATCTGTATTATATCAAGCAACAACTGCTACGGTTGCATTATTACACCAAACCAGAGGTGAAGATTATGAAGACGCTGTAATTATACCTGCAATACGTTCTGCTACTAGAAGTGTTGTTGGTCGTTATACACCAGAGCAATTGTACTCTACAAAAAGAGATGCAATTCAAACGGAGATATTCGAAGAAACAAAAAAGATTTTAGGACCTCAATATATTCAATTGAATGCTGTTTTAGTTAGAGACGTAACATTGCCTCCAACAATTAAAACTGCAATTGAACGTAAACTAAAGCAAGAACAAGAATCTTTAGAATATGAATTTAGATTGGTAACAGCAAAAAAGGAAGCTGAAAAGCAAATTATTGAAGCTCAAGGTAAAGCTGATGCGAATAGAATTTTAAGTGCTTCTTTAACAGCTAAAATTTTACAGGACAAAGGGATTGAAGCGACAATTAAGTTGGCTGAATCTCCAAACAGTAAAGTAATCGTTATAGGTTCTGCGAAAGATGGTTTACCTATTATTTTAGGAAACCAGTAAGAATTAAATTCTATCAAATAAAAAAATCCAGCTGACTAGCTGGATTTTTTTTATTCTCTTAAATAAGTGTTAAACTAAGATATGGCTGTAACTAATTTACGAAGTAGACGTCTGATGAGTATACTCTAAAGATTGATATCCTTTAGTTTTAGTTAGTTTTTAATAGTTGAAAAGCTTGAGTTTATAAAACTCAAGCTTTTTTTTAATTACCACTTCTCTT
>TARA_R110001632_G_scaffold2459_5_pt1 | contig 15716 bp, 13 predicted proteins | sample TARA_R110001632 | Tara Oceans TARA_R110001632 (sample SAMEA4398266) | marine metagenome | biome: Polar Biome; feature: [SRF] surface water layer (ENVO:00010504); material: water (ENVO:00002006), including particulate matter (ENVO:01000060) such as... | depth 5 m
GATCCTACTACGTGGAAGAAAAAAAATAATGTAAAAACCATTCCTGAGATATTTTATAAACTAGAAAAAGAAATGGTAAAGAACCGAGATAAATTATTACTAGAGGACGATATGATGAAATATGTAATAGAGGCACAAAATAAAAAAGGAGAAAATGGATTTAATATCAAAGGGTCTGCACTGTCTTACTACATTCAAACAGAAGAATGTAAGGTACTACTATGTATGTTTCAATGGTGTAGAAATAATAATTACAATGTAGGTGCTTTAATTCATGATGGTTTACATATTCAAAAATTAGATGATGAATATTCTGAGAATTACGTTAAATCATTATGTGCTGAAGAAATAAAAAATAGAACAGGATATATTTTAAAATTAAAAATTAAACCCTTTGAAGTACCTGATGAAATAAATGAAATGAAAACTATTGAGACAGATGAACAGGGTGGAAGTATTGTTACAGAATTTTTAAAAAAATCATACATACAATGTCAAAATCGGATTTTTATGAAAATAAATGATGTATGGATTACAGATGATAAAAAAATAAAACAAGAACTTATTCATACTGTTTCAGGTATGAATATTTATCAGGATATCGGCGGAGCAATTCAACCATACTCTACTATGTCACAAGGTAATTCTAATATTTTAAAATTTGTTAAACCTACAGAGGACGAAGATTTTATTGATAAATTATTTACAACTAATATTAGAAAATTATGTTTTAAAAATGGATACTGGGATTTTGTAAATAAAAAGTTATGTGATTATGATGATACAATATATACAGCAGTAAAAATAAATAATAATTATACACCCTCTACTGAAGAAAATAGACGAGATGTCTATGATAGAATTTTAAATCCTATTTTTGCTAATAATGATGAAATGAGAGATAGTTGGTTGAATACAACAGCACGTGCTCTTGCTGGAGAGATAGAAGATAAAAATTGGGTTGTCTGTATGGGTGAAAGGGATTGCGGTAAAGGTGTACTAGTTGGTATGTTAGAAAAAGCATTTGGAAATTATTGCCGTGCTACCAATGGAGAGAATTTTGTTTTTAAAGGTTCTATAGGAGATAGTGCTAAAGCATTATCATGGTTAGTACCTTTTGAATTTAAAAGATTAATTTTAACAAATGAAATTACTAGGGATGGTGATAATACATACAAAATAAATGGTAATATTTTAAAAAAACTTGCTAGTGGTGGAGATAAAATAGAGGCACGTGTAAATCATAAGGATGAAGTTAATATTGTAACACAGGCAAGACCGATGATATTCTGTAATGACTTACCTCCGATTGAGCCCGCCGACGCAAAAGAAACTGCATACATTTATTATTTCCCTTCAAAATTTGTTGATGATACTGAAAAGATCGGAACTGAATTAAAAAATGAATCAACAAATGAGATTATTATTTCATACCATAAGAAAGACGATAACATAAAATCTTGGAGCAAGTCCGAAGACGTAATAAATGCCTTTGTGGATATACTCTTTGGAAGTTATTCAGAAAAACTTTCTTTACCAAAATCAATGGAATCATCTCAAAAAGATTTTAAAGAGGGAGAAAGTGAATATTCTCAACTTGATGAAATATTATTATACAATGGTGACCCATACGATGGATGGGATAATGGTACTGTAAAAAAGAATGTTGGATATGATGATATTGTAATTACCAAAAAATTAAAATATCTTATTACTAAAAAAAGTATAAATATGTCTCCACAGAAATACAATAAATACATTTCAAGTCGCGGAGGTATTAAATCAAAAATCACAAAAGATGGTAAGACATACGATGGATGGCGATGTCTTAGGATACACGATGATGCAGAATAATGACAAAATAATTCTGTAAAATTACCAATAATACAATCTATACCAAAAACCCTTAAATTTCCCGCCCTATTAACTTTTCTATAGAGATGTTTTTTTTATTCTTTTTTTCTATTCGATATATATACTATATATATATTTTTTTTAGTAACTTTGGTAATTTATATAGTATAGTATATACTATTGTATGATTAAAGAGACGCTAAGAGTCGTAAAATATCAATTACCAAAAAATTACCAAAGTGGTTCCAAAATTACCAAACCTACCTAACTTAGTATTTTGCGGTCTTTTTCTTCTTTTTCGGCATATCAGAATCCTTCATTATAGTACCATCGGGCATCCTATGGGAACCCTTAGGCACTGAGCTCATCTTACTTTTCTTTTTCTTTTTTGCTTTAGGAGGTTTGTATCCTTCAAATACATCAGAAGGTTTAACTTTTTTATCCTTTTCTAAATCTTTAACTAAAGTATAACATTCATGGGGATTGTATTCTGGCATTTTAGGAGGCATTGTTTTTAATTATAATATTATTATTATTTTTTTTTTATTAGACTTATTATAAAAATGTCGTTAGTAGTACTTTCTAATACTCAGTTCTCAACATCTGAAAATGTTGATGTCCGTCCTACTGGACTTGATAGAGCATTCTCGTTTACCAATACACTAAGTCAACCTCTAATTATTCCGAAGAATTCTGAAGTAGCATTACAAAGTGTAAAAATGAATAAAGATGGATTATTTTCTGTAGGAAGATTTAATTCTACAATGTATCAATTTATAGGTACTAAATTAACTGACACAGTAGATGCTTATAAAGAGTCTACACGTCATCCGGCACTGATGCGTGTTAGAGAAGGAGGGCAATTGAATGGGGAGTATAATGTTGATGATTATGTATCTCGTGTTTTGATACCTAGTATGAATCGTGGAATCTATCACCCTGATCTGCAAGGACTTGCTAATGCTTCTGTTCAAAGGACAGATAGTTTAACTACATTTGCTGGATTTAATTTGACGTATGATAAAGCACCTAGTGCTTCAGGCATTGATAATAGACCAACTCAAAATAGTTCTTACAATGCTTCTTTTGATGCTAGAAAGGATTTCGTTCCGGGAACTTTCAATTCTAAGGGTTGGGAGTATAAGGGAAGCAATCATAGATTTGTAAAAATATCTGGTAGTGATACAGCACCTGGAACCAAACGGGCATTTGCTCAAATAAAATCTGCCCCTCTCAGTTGCTGTCAAGGTAATATGCAGGTCAACTATAAAAATGCCTCAGAGTGGGCGGTAGGTTTAAGCAGATATTGTAATCCCCTTGCTGAACATACAGACCCAAACGGGGGCAAGGTAGTAAATGATTTTTCTGCTCCACCTTATTGGAAAAAGAACGGAATGGGATTTTATGATTATGTTGCTCGTGCTGTAAAAACTCCAGCAGGAGAGTTTGAATTGAGACTATATCAATCAGTAGTCAACGAGTTCTTTTTACCTGGGCACCAACTTGCTATGCGTGAAGTAGAATATTGGACAGGTAAGGGGGCCCCGATTACAGGTGGAGCATACAATTTAACTACTAATGGTTCAGGATTTGACCATATTAAATTTACTGTAGATGGTGAAGCAGTTGATGTGACAATGACAAAGGGAGTGAATTCGGTAGTTACAAAAATATGTTCTCCTGATTATTTTACAGCAGATGGTTCAGATAAAAATGCTTACTTTAAACCTGTTTGTCAAACTAATTCATATTTATATGGTAAGTTTGAAATTGGAGATGCTGGGAGACTAGATGAAGGAAAAGACCATTATCTTCAACTCCACGAGTATAATGCCCGAGTTCTCACTGGTTTTAATTATGATGGTTTTGATACTAGTCTTTCAGATTCCTTACCATTAAACCAAAGAATAATTAATTTTGATTGGTATGCTTCCCTATTAAATTTACATTCCAACTACTATTTATCTGAGGTAGATTGCAGGGCATTTAATGATCCAAGTAATGAAAGCAAGGTACATACATTTGTAAAAACAAAGGGAGGAAAAATTCAATATTCTACGGTGCTTCTTCTTGCTAAAAGTGAAAAATATCAACCATCACTCGGGGGAAACATGACAAATATTTTAGGATTCCCCGGTCAAAGTGTTGTGGATACTCCCACAACTACAAACGGGTCAGCAGTAACATTTACATCAACATCGGTACCTAAATTAGTTTCAAACGAATCTGTATTTGTTAGACTTAATAGTTTAACACAGAGAAGCACAAACGGTGCTACTGGTAATGAATCAAAAATTATTTATCATTGTCCTCGGTTTGATAATGGTGGTAATGAGACAGGGGGATTATTTTTTGAACCAGGTGAGAAAACGTATCTTGATTTACATAATGCTCACGATATTCAAGTATCAGATTTTTCTATTGATATAGTTGATAAAACTGAGAGATATTGTGAATCGGTTGTAGGTTCTACGATAGTTTGTCTTCATATCCGTGCTAAAAAATAAATAGTTAGTTTTATAATATTTTTAAGTTAATTTAATAATTTTTATATATTTTATAAAAAAATATAAGATATAATATAATAAAATGCCTAATCCTTTCCCCAGTATAATAAAAGACCCAGATTTAATTTTAGAAAGTCCTGTAGAATCTGAGGAAGAAGAAATAGAAGTAGTCATCAGAGAAAATATAAATACTGATGATATTTTTGAACAGGCACAAGCACCAGTAGAACCAGAAGAACCAGAACCAGCCCCGCCTGCAAAAGCACCATCAGTACAACCTGTTGTGAAGGAGAAGAAAAAAAGAAAACCTATGACAGAAGAGCATAAGGCAAAATTAAAACTTGCTAGAGAGAAAGCAATGTTAGCAAAAAAGAAAAATGCTGTAGAACGTAAAGAATTAAAAGAATTAGAAACAAAAGCAACAGTAAAGCAGAAGGCAACTAAAAAAAAAGAATTAGAGGATATTGTAAATGATGTACCTAAACCCCGTCCAACAGCAGAAATAGATCCTCAAATTATTGAGACAGCAATTGCAGAAGCATTACAAAAAAATGAAATTATGAGACAAAGAAGAAAAGAAAAGAAAAAAGCAGACAAAGATGAAGCAATAGAAAAGGCAAAGGCAGAAGAAGAAATTAGAAAGGCAATTTATCCACCGGGGGCCTATTATGGAGATAATGGATTCTTTTCTAAGAATATTTATGGATTAAGATAATTAAAAATATAATATTATAAAGTATAAAATGCCTTTTAATAATACTGATAGAATTATTAATTATCACAACACATTTCCAACATATTCTAAATTAATTCTCAATAGAGATATTATAGAAGGTATATGGGTGATGGGTAATAATTATACAACAAAAACAAATTTATACGGAGCATATCCTTATGGGTATCTTGAGAGAATATTTTCTTTATTTCCTTTAGTACCTAAAAAGACATTACATTTATTTTCGGGTTCTTTGCCGGATAGTGAAGAATATGATAAAGTTGATTATAATACAGGATTAGATGCTGAGACATTTAGTGAAGTAATACCACACGATTTTTATGAATTAATCCTTGCAGACCCTCCATATAGTATAGAAGATTGCGACCACTATGGATGCTGTATGGTAAAACGTAATGTAGTATTCAAACAGGCATTTAATGTATTAAAAAAAGGAGGTCATTTAATTTGGTTGGATCAGGTACTGCCGAACTACAGAAAAGACCAATTTAAAATTTTAGGTAGAATAGGTATGGTTAAATCTACGAATCATCGTTTTCGTGTGGTGACAATCTTTGAAAAGATATAAAACAGTCTTGACATAAATACTGTTCGTGTATTTCTTGGTATTCTATACATTCTATACTATCATCATCATAGATACCACATTGTTCACACATATCAACTTGATTATTATACATATACGTTGACATATTATCATTATCTTTTTTTAAGTGTTCATATTTTTTTTTTAGAAGAACTAACTCTTTTAAGTTTTCATTGTACCTAATTAGTAAAATATTATTTACAATTTCTAAAGGTAAGTTTTCCATTTATATTATAATATAAAAAAAATATTATTAAGTATATAATAATGGATTTTCCTACAATCGTTCCAATCAGACCTGAAAATGATGGAGTAGCAAAAAAACACCATCCCCATTTACCTGATGTAGGTGTAGGAGTGAAAGGAGCAGGAGAATGTCTTCTCATGATTAGTCCAAGGCAAACAGGAAAAAGTACGATAATTAGTTCATTATTTTTGAATGATAATTTTTATGGTCAAGAATTCTTTCCGGGTGGTGTAGTAGTAATATCACCTACAATTAATATGGATAGTACATCAAGATTTATGAAAAAAAGATTTGAATGTTATGATCAATATTCTCCTGAATTAATTCAAGGAATAACTGCAAGGCAACAGGCAAAAGGTGATGATGATCCTACAAAAGAGATAGCATTGGTATTAGATGATTGTGTGGGAATGCTAGATTCTAACATAGCAAATTTAGTTACAAGGTCCCGACACTACGGTATAAAATTACTTGTAATATCTGTGCAGAAGTTCAGGGGGGCCCTAGATCCTATTATCCGTGCTAATGCTACTTCTGTAATTGTAGGCAGTCCTTTCCCTAATCAAAAAGAATTATTAGCAATTTCTGAAGAGTATGGTGATGTCTACAATAGTCCGAAAAATTGGTTAAGATTATATAAAAAATGTACACCTAAGAAATTCGATTTCTGTTACATGAAATTATCTAACCCTCCTTTAATGTATAAAAACTTTGAGAAATTAATTGCTACAGGGGGTAGTGGGATGACACTTGCTGATGAAGTAGAAGAACAAAAAGAATTAGAAAAAAGTGATTCAAATTAATTTATTTCATAGTAATATAAAATATGGGATTTGATAGTTATAACATGTCTTCGGCGATTAGTCAAGGTAATATGTTAAATAGTGATGTAGGAAGGATGAATTTACAAACTGCTATCAATAATAAAGCACTAGAAGATCAATCAAAAAGAGATGCTAAAGAAGCAAAAGCACAGGCAATAACTGATACTGATACAGGTATATTTTCTGGAATTAAAGACTCAATACAAGAAGGTACTGCTATGAGTAATTTTAATAATGCTCTGGAAAATTATCAAAAGGTTGTAAAACCCAGTGCGGTAGGTGCTGGGGGATTTAGTGAAGTTAAAACATCTGCTCAAGATTTAGAAGTTAAAGCAAAACAAATGGGAGTGAATACTCAAAGAGATTATACGGCAGAAGGTATTGCTAAGGAAAGTGGTGACCCTGATATGGTAAAACTAGCAAAAGGGGTTGGTTCTGGTGCTGAGGATGAGTTATCTATGGGAGGTAGAATTGCTAGGGGTGTTGGGAAGGGTGTGGGTCTTGCTGGTGGTATTGCTTCTTCTGGGATGGATATTGCAGCAGATATTGATAGTATTAAAAACGGGGGGCCCATTATTGCTGGTGATAATCTTGCTGATAAAATTGCTAATATTGGAACTATTGGAGGTACAGCATTAGATATGATTGGATTGATTCCGGGTTTTCAAATTGCTGGAGTTCTTGGAACGGGTATGCAGGCGGTAGCAGGTATAGCAGGGGCAGTGGGAGATGCCGAGGATACCGCCGACAAGGTTGAAGCAGATAAAAAAGGAGAGACACCAGATAAACCTAATCTTGATAATACCGTTGTTGCTCAGCAAAGTCTTTCTGGAGGATTTGCTGGAGGACGGACAAGTTAAAGGAAATCATTTTTTATTATTATTTTTTTATTTATTTTTTTATATTAGAGATATTATAAAATATGTCTGATACTACTGGATTTTTCGTTGCTGACAATAAGATCCCCCTTGATGAAAGTTATGTTGCTATTCCTTCTCAGAATGGTTTAAGTTATGATGCTCAGAAATTAATTGAATTTTATATTCCTCCGAATATTGAAAATTTCAATCCTAAGAAATCTTATCTTCAATTTGACCTTACTATTTCTCAACCTGATAATGCTTCTCAGACTCGTCTACAGTTAGATGAACTCATCGGGGGGCAAGTTTTACTGGATACGATTAGGGTCCATTCTGGAGATAAAACCGAATTATTGGAGGAACTGAGACACTACCCAGTTCATGTTGCTACTAAGTATGCTTATCATTCTAATCCTACACTAAAGGATCTCCGTGCTCTCAATGAAGGTGCTGGTATTTGGACACCTGATGCCCGAGGCACTCGTGGTACTTCAAAAACTACTCTCTCAAATCATAAATATACTCCGTATTATCAGAAGGTAACTGCTGACCCTGAAACGACTAAATTCACTAATTCGGATCGTTATATTCAGTGTAAGCTCAAATTGCCTCTTCATACTGGAATTTTCCAAAATGATAAAATTGTACCTGTTGGTCTCATGAATGGTTTATTTGTAACTATTCTTACATCAGAAAATCGTCGGGTATTCCGTCAGTTAGATACTGTATCTTATGCCCGTAGACTTAAAGCAAATCCTGTCCTTTATGGTATCAATGGTTCTACGACTTGGCCCAACGCGTCTACTCAGCAGGTAATTTTTATTAAACCTGATAACAATAATTTTGAAGTTGCTAATTTCCCCCTTGTTGTAGGTGAAGAAGTTGGATTTTCTGATAATTATGGTGTTGAGGTAGTTATGACTCCGAAACCTGTTATACAGAAGATTGAAACAGATGGGACGGGTGCTAATAAAAGAATTAAAGTTACTTTCAATGCTTCAAGTTCTCCCGGCACTGCTATGCCCAATGCTTCAAATTATTTCTTATATTCTACATCGGTAAGGAGTGCTACTTCATACAACCCCACATACTCAATGTCAAATTGTGAATTAGTTCTTAATAAAATTGATTTAGGTGCTAAGGCGAGGGCAGAGACGATGTCAGAAATGAGACAGGGTAAAATGATGGTTTATGATTTTCTTTCTGCACAGGTTTACAATTATTCTCAACTTAAGGGAGATCGTGTTGCTAACATTACTATTCCAGCAAATCACTCACGAGCAAAGGCACTCATCTGTGTCCCTACGGATGCTAGTGTATATTCTACAAAAGATCAGATTTCTGGAAAGGATACTTATCTAATTCACGGAGATTCAAGAGATTCTGCCGTATATTCTAGTCAGTCGGGTATTGCAGGTATTGCTAACAGACTTACGGAATATTTCTTCTTTTATGATGGACGTAATCAACCTTCGTTGAATGTAAAGACTGAAAAAATATCTAGTAAAACATCCCTTGATGCTATTCCAATTCTAGAACTAGATAAGGCACTAAATTCTGCCGGTATGCCTGCCCTACAGATGACCCGATTCAATGACAATTTCTGTATCGGTCGTGCCCTCTCGTTAGGACCAAAGGGAGTGTATGATATGAGAAATAAAGATACTCGTCTCAATGTCTTTTATCAGGATGTTTCAACTGGACCTGAGAAGGATGTCCTGTGGTGTAATTTTGTATACCACATTCGTCGAATCAGTATCCGTGCTGATAGCATTCAGATGGAAGTATAAATTTTTAACTATTTTTTAAAATAATATCATCTAAAATAATATATATTAAGTATTATAAAAATGAGCATTATTTACAACGAGATTCAACCATCGAATATTAATTCAACCCAGAAAGTCAGTTATAAACAGGGTAATCCAATTGTCAATTTCTTGATCGGTACTCAACCCAATTTACTTGATGCCGGTTCTATTCGTGTTAGTGGAGACATTAAGTTTTTCAAGGATTCTCTAAAAACTAAACCTACTACTGCTGATGAACTTGCTATTGATGAAAAACTTGCTATTTATTCTATAATTGAAAAAGTAACAGTAACTTCTCAGAGGTCTCGTCAGGTCATAGAATCAGTAAACCACTACGGACGTTTCCTTGCTTCATACCTTCCTCAGGTAAATTCTAAGGCAGATAAATTTACTCATGGTAACGTTCTCGGTTGTGCTTTACCTAATTACGAAACAACTAAAAGAGAACTAGTAGATTTTCCTGCAACTGAGCACGGTTCAAGATTTTGTATCAACCTTCCAACAGGATTCCTCGCATCAGGAAATATGATCCCACTTTCGGCAGGGAGTCTCGGGGGAGTTGAGATTTCGTTAAATTTAAGCCCAGATTCACAGGTTCTGTATGCTCAGAACGGAAGCACTAAGGACCTTACGGATGCTTATTATGAACTATCAAATCTTCGCCTCCATTGTGAGCTCATTGTGCCTCAGAGTGAGGCAGACCTCCCCCCACAGGGTCAGTTGACCTATAATGCTATTACATCATATTTCAATGTTATTAATTCTGCTAATGCTGTAGTTAATTTTAATTTAGGAACTTCAAGAACTCTTGGAGTATTTATGAATATGTGTCCGTCAAAATATCTAAACAATCTTGCTTTCAATTCATTTGCTACTACTACACCTCTAAATGCTGATGGTAGTCAAGCACCGATAAATTCAATTATTATTACTAAGGCAGGTGCTCGTATGCCTTTTGCTTTTAATTTAGATACAAATGTTAAAGATAGTACCAAAACGAATGTAGTTGATCCTCAGGTAATTACTTTTGCCCGTGATAGTATTTCTGGAGGTCACCTAAGGAGTCAAGTATCTCCTATTAATACAAACAGAACTTACACGGGTGCTCTTCCTCCTCTTACAGCAGACGGAGGTCCTATGGAATGTATTGGTGTCCCGTTTGATACGGTAGGCACTGGAATAGGTGAAGATTTTTCAAATGTTCCTTTTGGTATTCAGATGGAACTAGGACTTAATAGTGATTCACCGAATGCTCTTTTCCTTTTCGTCCATTCAAGGCAGACTCTAATTTTCAATGCTCAGGGCATTCAACTTATTATGTAAATGAAGTTTTAATTTTTTTTTTTATTTATTTTTTTATATTTGACTTATTATAAAATATGTCTGTCAATGAAACTGTATCGGATAGTGTTCCAAAAATGGATACTTCTAATGTTCCCAATATTCTTGCTGTAGGTGAAATAGATACATTTGACCAAATGGATATTTCGTCTGATGTGCTGGATCCAATTATCAATAACCAGACGAGTTGCAGATTCGTCCTTCAAAACAAGGGGTATCTACATGATGGGTCTCGTATTACTATTTCCCTAAAAGGTAATGCCTCCACTACGGCAGGTCTTAACCTACCCCTTCAATTGGGTGTACATTCTCTAATATCACGAGCAACTCTTCGGGTTGGTGGTAATACCGTATCAGAAGTAGATGACTATAATTTCTTTAAAGCATTTGAGAGTATGTTTTTATCAAGTGAAATTAACAATGATCGTGAGGCAGTAATGTCGGGACGTGCTATGAATCACGATTTAAATTATAATGATGTCCTCGGGGCCCAAAGCAATACTCTTGCCTCTTCATATGATTTGTCAATTGGTGGGCAGGAATATGATGGAGGTGGTCTAACTAGTGCTTATTGGTTGAATGTAAATAATTCTCCTGTATTCTCTGTAACACTTGGGGAATTATTTCCATTTCTCAAGGGGATGACTCTACCACTTTTTGCTATGAAGGAAGAGGTAATTATTGATTTACTATGGGAACCGGGTAGTGCTGGTACTACTGGACGTGCCTGTGTAAATCCTAATGCTTCATCTGCTACTCAACTTGATATGGACCTAACTCAGACGAAGCTCGTTGCGGATTATATGTTCTATGATGGTGCTGTAATGTCTCAGAGACTTGATCAGATAAATTCTCAGGGTGCTACATTTAAATACAATGATTATCGTCTAACGAAAACATCTCTAAGTGTTGCTGATGCTCAGAACTCTGTAAGAAATCTTGGCGGTGCTGGTCGTGTAGTACCAAGAATTTTTACTAGTATTAATGATGATAACAGAACTGATAGATTTATTCTAAATAAATATTCTGCTGTTGCTCCGCAACGTGATTATACTAATGCTGCAAAATTCAATGGAACTCTTACAACGAATATCCGTATGAATGATTTCTTTGTATTCCCGATTGATTTAAGTAATTCTGCTGTATTATTTGATAAGACTGTAAGAGCATTTGGTTCTTTCCCATTTGTTACACGTGAAGAATATTCTGCTGAGGGTAATGTTTTATCTTCAAGAACTTTCAACGGTGTTGCTCAGAACGGTTCATCGGGTGTCCTTGGTAATTTCTTTTATCAGTGCTATAAACTCCCTGCCGGACGTGTCAATTCCCGTGGTCTTGAACTAACTACTCAGATGGTTTCTCTTCCGGCACTTGCAGCAGGTAAAACGTATACTCAGAGGACATACATTGAAATCCAGAAGGTTGCTCAACTTAAGAATGGATTCATGACTATTGGATTCCGTTAATAAATAATTTTCTATATTCTGTTTTTTTTTTAATGTTATTATATAATAAATAATAATGCAGACTACATCATCTTTTACAGAGACTCAGTTATTAGAATGTAGTAGACGGAGTTCAATACAAAAAATGTCAGGTAATACTGAAAATAATGCTATATTTACAAATAAATTGGGGAGTGGTGTTGAATTAAAAGTAGGGGATGAAGTATCAATACATTCGGCAATAGTATCCGAACGGGGGGCAGGTAATGAAACAATTGAATTAAAAGGTAATGTTATTGGTTCAGTAAAAAGAACTATAACGAATGTATCATCATACACCGAAAGAAATAATTATAAAGATAATGGATATATAAATGTATTAAATAGGGAAGATGCTGTAGATATTGAAAATAAAGAGGTTACTTTAGATGTAAAAGATAATGAGGTTAATATGTCAATAGAATACTATAAAGCAACTAACGGAGAAAATTGTTTTTCATTGCCTCGTAGATTTGTTTCCCCCCGTGTTGTATTACAATGGACAGAACTTGATTCAGCATCTCAGGGAGCCCCGTATCGTGCTCAAAGAAATGGTACTATTATTGAGACAGATTATTACAGAGATAGAAATAAAGTTTCGGTGTGGGGAAACACGTGGGAAACAAATTATGAACTCTTAAAGATAAGACAAGATGGAACAAAACATACAATATTTACGAGAGAAGGTCCTACATTTTACGGAGTTAATTCATCAATCCCTACAGGTATACCTGAACTACCATATTTAGATGCTACTATTGATAATGTGAAGAATGGTAATGGTTCAGTTGACCCTGCTGTAGATATTTATGGTATTTATAAAGAATTAAAAACTGTAGAAATACCGACAGGAAGAAGGTCAGCAGATTTTATAGCAGAAACATTTACTAATTCATTACAGAATGCTTCATCATTGGAAAATTATGATTTCTGGAGAAATGTAGATAATCCAAGCACAGATACAGTAAATGCTAATCAAGGACAACTTGCCGGGGTTTATCAAACAGATACATTCAAACCTTTTAATTGTGGAAATGGTAGTACAATGAATGCCAGTAATTTTGACAAGGCAATGTTATATGATTTTTCTGGTGTTGGAACTAATGGGTCTTTAAGTCAAGATATTTTAGATTGGGTAAATTGTTTTCAAAATGTAGCATTTAAAAGACCTGAATTTGTAACAGCAGGAAGAGAGAATTTAGGTAGTCGCGAACTAAACCCATACATAGAAGGACCTAATCATTGGATTACAAGAGTATCAGAGGACAGTGATACTGGGCACACAAAAATGGAAATATCTATTAATATGGAATATAATGCCTCAAATTGTTTAAGAGTTCATAATTTTTTTAAAACTCAAAAATTATATCCTGAAATGTGGGATTTTAGAAATGCTTCAAATCCATATTATAAAAAAGGATTAACCTCAGAAAATTCTCGTTTCTTACATTTAGATATGGTACAGGCATATGATGGTGCTTCAAAAAAAGTATCTCGTGGGGAGCTCGGTTCAGATGCTTATTATGGGTCTATATACCGAGGAGAGACAAATGCTTCACATTTATTAAATATGATTAAGTATGATACATACTCTCAACCTTTATTTGTTACATTTTTAAAAGATGATGAAGATTCATTTTATACAAATCCAAATAATAATAGATTATCGTATGGAACAATGAAAAGCAATGCTTCAGATAATATAACATTTATTACAGAATCTATTGGAGGAGTACCTAAGTCATATTATAATGGTTCTGGTTTTTTTATAGGAGGATTAGAAAAAGTAGGGAATGCTTCTTATGAACTTCCTAAATATAAAAGATTTATAGGTTATGACCTACATTTTTCGGCATATGGTAATTCTGCAATAGGATTATGGACTCCATCGGCAACACCTGACTTTGCAGAGAATACCCAAGTTGCTTTACTCCCTCTAAATAGCAAGGATGTGCTTATAAATGGATCGGTTATCAGGGCAGAAGTAATAAATAAAACTTATATAGGTTCATCAAATCCAAAACTAGTATATGATAATATAAAAGATAGATTCGGATGGAGTGATTTTTATACTCCTGAATATCAGGGAAATTATGGAGGAGCAGGGGACGTAGTAAACGGGTCTGGTGTTCCATCAAATCCTATTGTGGATGGTTCAGCATTAGTATATAAAATAAATAAAAGATTACGAAAACAATCATGTTGTCCTGGTATGGGTCCGTATCTTGATTTCCAAGACATTACTATCAAAACGACACGAGGAGGAGGTACAGGTTTAAACAAGGTTTCATTTGATTTGCCTAGTAAAAATATTTTTCCTTTTTCAATTATGGATTGTCATAGTGGTATATGTATTTCTGATTTTGGAATAGATGAAGACCAATGGGAGGATTCATTGATGGGTATTTTGGGATTCTCCTACGAACAATTACAATCAGAAATTTCACAAAAAAATACTATGCAGAATAGAGTAAATACATTTAATAAAAATAAATTAAATAAAGTAACTACTCAGGGAATTATAAAAGCAGAGGACACATTAATATATAATCAGAATATTTTTGGAGGTATTATGTATAAACCTAATATATTTACTTCCGTGGTAATTACGGACCAACCGAATCAAGTCCCGGGCGACACATTTCAATACACAGTTCCTGTGAATATATTAACTAGTTCCATGATTATAACTGCTGACAATGTTCCAAAACAAATGTTAAATCCTTTTTTTAGTATAAGGTCTGATTTAATCGATGATACGTCTGCATATCTGGGTTCAAGAGATTCTGGACAAACACTGCCTACTATGGGAACAGTATTAAAAAATTATAATTCAGGAGATTATTTTTATGGACAAGATGAAGGAATAACTTTTACAGTAACTAAACCAAAAATTATTACTAGTATTACTACAAGCATAAATGAACCCGACGGGAGCTTCTGCCGGTTAGATGATAGTAGTGCTGTGATATATAAAATTAATAAAAAACAAATGTATCCTATAAATTTAGTACAACAATTATTTGGAAAAAAATAATATAATATAATAATAAAGATGGAAAAAATTTTTGTTGAAGTTGATATTACTGAAAAAATAAAAAAAATAAGTATTTGCGATTTAATTAAAATAAAAATATTTTCAATTATAAAACAATGGAAGAAATAAAAACAGAGGATGTTATGCAGATAATAAAAATATTAAGGGAAAATGAAGAACGAGACCTTATTACAAAAATAAGGATTCATTTTGAAGAATTATTAGATGAGGATTATGTACCTCCAAAAAAAATATTTAAAAAAGAAAAATATAGTGATTCTGAAGGTAGTGCTGAAGAAGAAGAAGTTTATTGTTGGGAGACTGACGAACACGGATTATTATCATTAGTATAAATTAATTTCCAGACCATTCTTTTTCCCACGGCATATATGGTCTCTGGATTGTTTCATTTTCTTCTTGAATTGATTC
>TARA_R110001632_G_scaffold34854_4_pt1 | contig 15683 bp, 15 predicted proteins | sample TARA_R110001632 | Tara Oceans TARA_R110001632 (sample SAMEA4398266) | marine metagenome | biome: Polar Biome; feature: [SRF] surface water layer (ENVO:00010504); material: water (ENVO:00002006), including particulate matter (ENVO:01000060) such as... | depth 5 m
TGCATCCATTGTTGGTGAGTTGGTATCAATAAAGTCTGAGATATTATCGTAGTATCCATCAATCTCTGATAGAGGTACAGTTTGCATTGATTGAACTCTACCTGGTAGATCAATACGTAGTTTGGTACCATCTGAATCTATTTCACCAGTAAGATCTGTAGTAAGTAGACCCAGACCTAAATTAGCAGTTCCTTGAACAACCGGATCGTTAATACTCTTAATATAGTCTGGTGTAGATAAGGCCATAGCGGTTGTACCTTCAAGTAATACTTGACCCCCAAAGTACATGCCAGATGGATGTACAAATAATTTATATGCTTCTCTCCATACAGATACAGGAATGTCTGCTTTAATTAAAATAGCAAACACTTGATATAGTTTATCATCTGTTAAGAACTTTTGTGACTCAGGACCTATTCTTGAATCAGTCTCACCAACAATAAAGCGGTCTTCTTTTGTATATCTAACATCAGGTGTAACACCAAAGAATGTTCTAAAGAACTGTTGTATAGAATACAATGTCCCTTTAGATCTATAAAGAGTATTAGAATACTTAGCGGCTGCTCTTTTGTTTTGAAAGCCTTCAAAGTATGATTGACCCAATAGCAATTCATCTTCAAGAAAAGATAATAGTGATAGATCTGTTGCTGTAATGTCTCTTGCTGTTAGAACATCATGGACTAGCTGCGCTGGAGACTGATCTGAGTCTTCAAACTGATTGTACGCTTCAAGCAATTTAATTAGTTTTGGATACTCAGTCTTAAAGTAATCTGGTAGAACCTGCTCAACCTGATGGTTGTCAGTAAACGTATAGTCTCTACGAAAGTTATCTCTTAATGTATAATCTCTTGGCATATGATTCTACTATACTGAAGTTACGATTACTGCGGATGCAAATGATGGATCTTCGTCAAATTCTAAGATGTCCTGTCTTACAGGAGCAATCGCACTTTGGTTGGCTGGAAGTACACTAATCTTAATATAATTAACACCACCAACAATGCTGTTGGGTTTAAAACCAACAAGTGATAAAGTACCATTTGCAGCTTCATAGCTGCCCACATTATCTACAACAACTGTAACACCATCTAGTGTTACTACTTGTAGCTTATTGGAATTTAGCTTATTTCTAATTTTACAATTCTTACCAGCAACTACAAATGATGAGCTGTTAACAATATAGTTAACATCATCTGGCGCAGCAATTGCTGTTGGGAATCTTTGTTCAAAATCGTTCTGAGCATCTAATCTTGGAATGATACGTTGTTGCATCTTTACTTCCATACGAGAAGAAAGAACAGCTGGTGATACTTCATCAATTAAAGTCAACACATTTGATCTTCTAAATGCTTGACCAAACTTACCTGTGTTAGCAGAAAAGTAATTTCTTACAGCTGTATTAACAGAATCTGTAATACTATTAAGTGATAGCGTTGTTAATTTACTATTAAATTGGAAGAATGTGTTTGTCTCTATAAATGTCTCAACTGGATCGACAAATCTTAGTCTAAATGATACAACAGATAACTGGTCAACCAACTCTTGTATACTAGATTGTGTTGTTGTCTTTGTAGAAGCAGGAACATCATCTTCATATACGATAGACATATACACAGCACCAAATTCAGGCTTCAGAGCATCTTCACCACCAAACGATTTGATATCTTTAATTAGTGTTGAGAAGTTTCTTAGTACCAATGATGAATAATCGTCTGATGTTACCATTCTATTTTGTGTAGCATATTGGAATGGAGCATTAGTTCTAATAGACTGATTAGTTTCCTTCGCATCACCACCCAACGAGTTGGTAACAGTTGCTGCTGATATGGTATAATTAGATCCTGATACTTCAATTTGAGACACTGGAGTAAATACTGCACCTTCATTTGCAACTGCACCGCTAACAGAAAGAAAGTCTAATTCAATCTTATAACCAGCTTGTGGACTAATGCCAAATGTTACACCATCACCAAATGATAACTCAAAGTATTCGTTAGGAGACTCTTTGAGGATATACAACGCTGTCTGAGCATTGATAAGAGTGGCTGCTTTGATATTCTGATATGTTCTAAAAGAACTTGATGCTACTGATTCATATACACGAACAATAGCTGTATCGATATCAAGGTTCTTATCTGGTACGATGTACAGAGCATCTTGAGATACTGCATCAGCAATAAAGGTCTTTGTCTTTTGTGTACCTTCATAGATTGTGATGTTAGAGGACCCACCTGTTGTTTTAAATTGGTAGATCCCAGATCCATCATCAGTAGCAGATACTGTTTCTCTTGTTTGGAAAGCATATGTTATATCATCGATTGAACTTTCAAACATAATACCAGGAGCTAATGATACGGTAGTTGGTCGTTCAGCCAGCCCTGAGAGGTCTATAGAGAAGCTTACAACGGCTCTTGATGCAGTCATGGACTTTGGAACGTATCCAATTCCTTCTGCTAAAGAAACTAGAGAGCTTCTTAATTGAGCTGTACCTAAGTATGATTCGTTTAGTGAGAAGTTAGCGATCAAACCATTGTAGTGAGTGTTGTATGCTAACACATCTAAAATGTTCGATAGACCAGAAGCCTCGAAGTTGTAATCCGCAAACTCATTTTGCTGAGCTAAGAATGTTTTAAGGTTATTCTTAATAGATGTAAAATCTAAATTGGTTGACTTAATAGTTGTTGCCATTATCTCAGTCTCGCTAAGTTCGTTGTGAATGTTACAATTTCATCTGTGCTTACTACCCTAAATTGAACAGATACTCTCATATCGTTTTGATCGGGGAGAACTCTAACATCAATATCTACAATACGAACTCTTGGCTCATATTCTTCGATTGATGATATAATGTTATCTCGCACTTCAGATTCAGTTTGGTCGTCAGCTAATTCAAATAATAGTGCTGTAAGGTTAGCACCATAAAATGGTTCAAAGGGTTTCTCATAATGATTAGATAACAACAGATTCTTTATCGATTGTTTAACCGCTGCTGCATCTCTCTTCTTATATATGTCTCCAGAAGGCCTCTTATTGAACGTCAGGTCAATATCAAGGTAGTCCACAGTACGTGATGATATCAGCGTACTCTTCTGTAGATCTCCATCTTCCGATGATAATACTCTTCTAATAGCCATTGTACTTCCAAATGATTTCTATTATTTATAAGTTAAATTAGAGCGTCTGAGATTGAAATGTAAGACTCTCTCGCTAAAGCTACACCTCCAACCCCAAATGAATATTGAGCTGCATTAAGATCCACTATTTGAATATTACTAAATGGACTCAATTCAGATATGATTGATGCTCTAATTGCTTCTTGTCTTGCTGTATCACCCTTTTGAGTTATACGGTATAAAATGAATGTTACAAGATGTCCTAATCTCACAGATGTGTTCACAATATCTGCTATTCTTTTACCAATTGCTTCTGGTGTATCTGCTGTGGTAATAGCATCATTATATCCAGCAGATATAACAACAACCTGTCCAGCTCTGATTCTATTAATATTTTCTTTGATAGCCACATCGCGTGATGTCCTAGCATCTTGACCATATGACTGCCAAGGATCCCCACCATAAACTCTCAATAGTCTAGCATGAATGTCTCCAACGGTAAAGTACCCAGCAACATTATCAGGTAAGTTAACTGGGAATGTTACTTTAGTATTAGGTCTTTCTGTTACTTCAACTAATTGTCCCACAGCTTGAGTGGTATTATTGAATTGTGTCTCTACTATCCCTTTAAACTTAACATCATATGTTGATGGTATATTAGGAGTCTGAATAATAATTTGAGCGTTTAAGATACCCTCTTCTTGAACATCATAATCCAATATAATTTTATCATACGTTCTATGATATATTTGTAGATAACGAGCTAGTTCAAATGATTTGTCGTTGTCGACTTTACCATTAATTCTTAATTCATATACAACGCCACGTCCAGTTTTAGCCAAGAAGTTGTGATTGCTATCATCTTCTGTCATCTGTTCTTCTGGTGATTGCTTATATACACCTTCAACTACAACTAATGTATGATCAGCAAATGTTCTTTGATTGGCTTTAATTGCACTTAGTATCTCTGCATGAGGAAGTAAATTCCTTGCTAATTGTATTCTATCTGCCAGCTCCGGTATATGTTGTAATGTTGTTCCTATTAAGAAAGATCCTAATGTCACACCATTAGCTAAAGGAGTAGCAGCAGTAACTTTAGTTAAGCCTTCTGGTAAGAAGCGTAGGTCAGGTAAATAATTTTTGGGCATTATACAGCTCTTATCTTTTTGGATGTTAGATATGTTGAAGGAGTTCCCATGGGTGTTTGACCTTGTATGGTTAACTTAGTTGCATCTACAACGCTTGAAACATTGGGTGGAGCTGTCTTTGCATAATCAGGAGATAGATTGCCTTCAGCTATTTGTGTAGTGATAAATGATGGATTAGATCTGTGAGCTGGGTCTCTCATCTTAGCTCTTGTCTGCTGAGGTGTCAAAGTAACATTTGTTACTCCTCCAGTCTTTACAGATGCATCTATATTGTTTTTAATTGTATTATCAGGGTCAATAATTACTTCGTTGATACCTCTATCAGACTTCTTATACTCTGTTAGTAAGGCTGCTGTGGGCAATGCAGTTGCTGTTTCATCTCGTGCAGTGTCATCTATAGTATACCCTTGAGCAGAACCTGTATTACCAGCAGAACCTGGATCAGTATCAGGGTCTGAATAGTTCTGAGAGTTAGTAACATCAGCAGTTATAGCTTGATTAGCTGTCCCTGTTAAATCTCCTTCAAACAATGGTGCTTTCACTCTAGCACTAAAGTCACCAGATACGCCGTAGATGTTCTTAACATAAGCAATGATGTTCTCGCCACCAAATGTTCCTGTGTCACCAAAGACAGATAAGTTGTCAGCAGCAATGTTTGTATTAGGTGCAGTGATTACAACTTCACCCTCTGATGTCATGCTTAACGTCCCAGATGAAGCAATTGTCAGTTCACCTTCTACAGCATATCTACAATCACCTTTAACTGCTGTGTTTAAACCTTGGAGATATTGATGCATACCTCCACCAGTAACAATGTTAGATTGATTGCCATTAACTACTTTACCATCATCACCATATATTGTTGATATAGATGATCCTTTGATCTCTTCTGTCTTATCAGCAGATTTAATATTATACTCACCCCCAACATTAACATTAAAGTCTTGGGCAACATCTATTGTCAAATTAGTGAATTTAAGGTTACCATCACCCCCAACATTTAAAGAGTAATCTTCATCGGTACCTTCAACACGTCTGCGCCCTGTTAATAGTATAGAACCATCAGGACAAAGTTCAATCCCATGACCCTTTTTGTGTCTTATCATAACTCTTTCAGAGCCAGATGTATCATTGTATTCAACTATATGACCACCAGGAGTTACATATGTGTAGCATTGAGCGTATTCTTTATTCCCACCAGTGTGGAAGTCATCAGGCAATTCAGCTCCGTGTAGAGATAGATTCTTATCAATTGTGGTGTGAGTTGATTGTCCTTCTGTACCTGGTGCTGGATGTACTCCTGTTTGATCACCAAAGCCCTCAGAAATCAAACCAGCTGTCTGAACTTGTCCACTACCTTGGACATTACTTCTTTTAATTAATGTTTCTACACTATTAACAGCCATTATACATTTCCTTGTGAAGCAGATATAAGTTGTTTAGTTGATGATGACCTACTGCTTTGACCATGATTATCTTTTCTTAACGATTGCCTAATTGCTTCAATGTTAACTCCCACATTGACTTCAGATAGATCATCAACATCCCGATATGCATCAAACACCTGACCTCCTGGCCATACACTATAGAATGCTTCCATTATAAACTGAGCACTCTCACCTTGTTTAATAGTAGCTGGGTTATTTTTAACATGAGGAATTACAACACCAACCGAATATTTTTCGCGGGTAGAAGAGTAAGATCCAGCTTTTGATATTGGACGTCCTCTTTGAATATTACCACCTGATAATATAACATAGTGGAAAGGAATGCCATCACTACCTTCTGCGTTATAAGTTTCGTGAATGTCATTAGCTGTTAGTATTTGATTTTGAGTCATTTCATGTCCAAAGAAGACAATCTCTGTAATCTCTCTTGAACATTTAATCATTTCTATCTTCAGTTGTTCTAGAGTAGCTATAATATCAAAGTATCCAGCTGGAGTCTTGCTACCATTCCATTCATTATTTTTACTCGATACATCATAGACAGCAGTTGATGAGTTTCCCACAGGTCTTTTTTCAATCTGATCATTTATACCCACAGGGATAGCACCCAATGCAGATTCTACTTCAGAGATTGACTTTCCTGTTTCCGCAACGACAATCCTAACAGCTTCTGCAGAGTTATTACTTTGCAGTAATACCAATACACTTGCAGCAACTGGAGAAGATACCCCCACATTCTCAATTAGATTAAGAGGTGTTGCATCTGTCTGTAGTATAATATCTTGTAAGACATTACCAGTAGAGCTTTTAACTATATTGCTAAACGCGTTTGTATAAGCAGTAGAAGCAGTTGTAAACTCTGTAGAGAATGTATTAAAGTCTTTTAATGTAATATCAGCCACCTGATTAGAAAACTTTAGTGGGACTATGTTTGTTATAATGTTCTGTTTCTGCTGATCAGTTGCTGTGGGAGCAGCTTTACTAATAGCACTCTTAACACCTTCAGCTGTTGTAGCAGATATAATTAATTTGTTAAAACCATTGTTAACAGATGAACCTGTCATTGCATCTAGATCTGATTTAGAGCTACTAACATCATTAACAACTAGATTTTTTAACCCTGTCAGATTTTCTGTTAGTAACCCAACACCTCTTTTAGGATCTATATTAGTAGTTAGTGATTCTATACCACTGAGGTTTTCACCCAGCAAAGTTCCAAAGCTAGAAGAATTCAGAGCTTGAACATTAGATGCACTGATATCAGCTTGCTGGTTTAGTTTATCAAACCCAGAAGAAAAGTCAAGATTGCTAAGTTTTGCATTGATCGCATTAAACGTTGCCATTATTCAGACCTTCCATGTTTCTCGAGTATCTCTTTTGCATCTGACAATCTTTGTAGATATTCGCTTCTATATTCTGATATCACAGAATTTTGACCAGAAGTAGATACAGCTGATATCCCTCCTCGTCTTTGGTACTTAGAGTATGACTTTCTCAGGGGATATGCATCTCTAAACTTACCAGACACATCTGGTCGTTCATATAATGCCATCACAGCTTCTGTACATTGATCAATAGTGCTAGTGTTTGAAAGATATGGCCAGACCCAGCTTTCTTTATTATAAAGTTCCCAAATAACAAAACTTAGTTGAAGAGCAAAGCTTTCGTGTGACCCGTTGTTATCTTTTGCATATTTAACTAGATCATAATATCGACCTTTTGTTTTACCATTCCACTGAGCAATACCAATGGCGTTTTTATTGTCGCCCAATGCTCTTGGGTTTAAAGCTTGTCCAGCTTCATGCATGAAGTTTCCCACAAAAGCTGCAGCAAGTTCGGCTGGGTTATTGTGCCCACGGGTCTGAAACTTTTCTTTCAAATAATTAAATGCTTGTTCGTGTCTACTTTCACCCACTAGTAATATTGGAATATCTCCAGCACCTGAAGTAGATTCATTTAAAGCTAAAAGCTGATTTTCTGTTAACTCGGTGCCAACGTCATTACCATCAATTCCAACAGTTTCCAACAGTCGATTTATATCGTCTGTAATTCGATCGCCTGGCTTGTATTGATTATCAACATCAGACACATTAACATAGGTGTCAGCAGGTCCATCATACTTAACTTTAAACATAGGATTATGTGGTACTGAACCCAACACCATTGGAACTTGTGAGTGAGCACCATCAACAAATACTCCAAATACTTTTGCACCTATTTGTATTCCAGTAGCTTGAGTTGTTAATGATGTTCCCCCTTGAGTTACAGGTAAAACAACATTGGCCCAAGGTAGATCGGTATCAGCTACGTCAGCTGTTCTTTCAGAATGAATACCAAATACCCTGACTTGAATACGTCCCAGCATATCGGGATCGTTGATGCCTTTTACCTCACCCATAAACCATCTAACATCATCACCATAAAATTCTGTGTTTATAGCTCTCATTGTTTTTGACCTGTCAATTTAACGATCTCCATATGCACATCATATTGTCCTGCAGAGAACTGATGTCTTGCTTTATATACAAGGAACTTACCTGATCGTTGTCTATCAATATTTTCAACGTTTGAAGCACCTTCACCAGATGCTGTAGAAGGTGCTGCATAGTTTAAATAAATGTTAGAACCAACACCTGCTGTTTCATCTAAAAGATATGGTTGTCCTGGAACTGTTATTGTATATACATTGTTCATAAGTATTGTTCTTAGAGCCGCTGACTTCACTTTAAGTTTGTACATAGAAGATTTTAAACTCTCGTCATGATAACCATGTATTGGTTTGCCATCATCATCATAAAATTGTCTTGAGGCAACTACACTACTAAATGACTTAGAGGGATATCCATCTACACTTCTCTTCTCACCCTGACTTGATGATCCTATCTGTAGACCACTATCTATAGCCAATCCTAATGATTCGTTGACACCCAAATCTTTTACAAAAGTTTCAAGAGTTACAATTCCAGAGTGGAAAGTGTCTGATAGCTGACTGCCAGATGTTAGATCCATAACTTTATAATCAGATCCGACAGCTCCTGTTTGAGCTAGACGTAAAGCGCTTTCAATACTTGTTTGTTTATGGTTCTTTACATAAAACAATTTGCGTAGCTGGTCATTCTTATCTACTGTTTGGTTATGTGCTGTTTGTGTGAACGTATACGGAGTTCCATCATTCCAAGGGGATTTAAACATTATTGTTTGTAGATCAGCCAACTTAATATCATCATCACGAAGCGTACAATACAAGAAATAAGGACTACCACTAGAAGTAGACATTCTATCTCTAATCCATTCAACCGATTGTAAAGCAGTCCAGTATGGAATGTTTACCTTCATTTTACCTTGACTTGCGTTAGTAGCATCTTCTTCTGTTAAATTTTTATCTAAATGGCCACGCAAAATATTAAACAGTATTGTTGATGGAATACCAGTATACGATTTACTAAACTTTTTAAGTGTACTAAGATATGCGTGCTCTTCAATCATAGTGATTGCTCTCACGTCAGTCTTTTCATTAATTGATATCTCTTTTGCAATTCCAGTTATCATAAAGTGTTTAACTTTAACAGGCGCATCTACATTTGCTTTGAGATGTATCGAAACTCTTTCCGAGCCTTTTATTCCTATAGTACTTTTAAACGCGAGACTATCTGGCATTAACATAGTAGCTGTCAGATATGGAAGCTCAACACTTTCAAAGATGTTAAGTTCTGAAACTATCTTTTTGATATTCAATACTTCCGCTGATCCTAATCTATCAGCAGTAAAATCAATTTTATCAATAATGTATTCGGATTGATCGCCTGACATATTATTCTCTCAAAAGTTTAAAGTATTCATTCGCTACCGATGCTATCTTACTCGGCTTAATAACAACAATGCTTTTAAGATCATTGTTAAAGTTAATATTATCTTCCATAATAGTTGTAGGAACAAGACCGCTCGTGTTTTGGTTATACGGATCTATATCAACAATTGTACCACCTGAGTTCTTATAGTACAACGGAGCATTGTATTGTTGTGTTTCTGCTATAGCAGTTGCAACATTAGCTGCTTGATCTACTACAGTATCACCAGCAGCAATTTGTTCTGTTGCGCCAAAGTTATTCTGAAGACCAGCTTCATTGTTGTTAGAAGCAATTACTAGTTGACCCAGATCAAGATTACGTTCTACAATCCTACCTGTTGTACCAGATGTCTTACCCAGAACATTAACTCCTGGTAAGAAGAATGACGCAATGTTTGATTGGGTTGTAACAACTCTATGAGGATATCTTTTCTTGACTAACTCACGAAGTTCACGTTCTGGCATTGGCCAACCTGATTCACGGAGACCATCATTCATTGCAAAGAATGTCCAATGATAGTTAGGTGTACCATATAGCTTCTGTGATACAACATCTGGTCTATCACCATCTAATATAGTATACTTTTGATAGAAAGCCACTTCCTGCTTTACCTGATCTATAATATCAACATAAGCTGTTATGTTAGGAAAGAGGGTGGGATCTTCTCCATCACCAAATTTGTAATCTACTAACTGAAAATTTCTAAAGTACATATTAGAATCCTCCTCCTTCACCAGTTGTTTCATCACCCAGAACTAGTTTTCTATGTAATGTGCTTGATTCGATAAACGTCATTGAAACATCAACTTCTGTGAAATCTCCACCTTCAAGAAATCCCATACCACTTGAGTTGTACGTAGCAGAGAAGTTTCTTAAATATGATGGAAGCAATTTAGTAGCAAGTTGTTTGGTATTTCTATACATCATGTTTATCTGAAAAACATTTGGAAATTCATATCCAGCTGGTATATCTCCTACTGTAATAACTTCTGGATATAACTCACCTCTAAAGAATTTAATAATATCTTTTATTTGCTGAGTCTCTTGTCTAGAAGTTGGAATCATTTTAAATGTGAATGTAAACTCTCTCAAAGGAACACTTTTAAACAATGCTCTTGTATTAGGATTTAATGTTGTTCTTGTTCCAGATCTAACAGCCCCTCTAGCACCTTCAGATGGAATAAAGTTTGCTGCGCGTGTTACAGCTAACCTACCTGCAGCACTAGACATTGCATCACCGCCTCTGAAAGCATCTATCATAGACGATACGTTATTTACAACACCATTTGTAATAGAGTTTACTAGACTTGAACCTTGTCCCATACCAGCTTCTGTTGATGCTCCTAACAAACCCAAATCAATATTATCATATGCAGCACCATCAACAATTTGTATGGCTTGTGGAAGATATAGTGTAGCCTTATCTAGCCTTTGTTGGATTTCTTGACCTGTACCTGCAATGCGCCCTGTACCAGGAGTACCATTGTTCATAGCCTCAAGCCGTGATCTTGTTGCTGCCTGATCTCTAACTGCTGTGCTTGCTCCCCCTGCAGGTCCATCTTCTACTTCAGGTGTTTTATACAAAGAACCAAATATAGATGAAACATCAAAAGTTTTTAACTTTATCGCTTGAAATGATACAGTAGCTTCGTAGTTGATCTGAGACTTGTCAAGTGGGAATTGATATTGTTTGGCCATTTAATATTCCAATAAATAGTGCGTTAGATGTGAACTTAAAGGTATTTATATGGCTTATTCTGGAAAGTATATAGTTAAAAACAGATCAAAATACAGTGGTGACCCAGATAAAGTAGTGTATAGATCGATGTGGGAACGCCATTGCTTCTATTGGTGTGATGTAACTAACAACCATAACATTAAAAAATGGTGTAGTGAAGAAGTAGTTATACCATACTTCTGGGATGTTGACAAGCGGATGCATCGTTACTTTATGGATCTAAAGATTACATTTACCAATGGTAAGACTCTACTTGTTGAAGTCAAACCTGATAAAGAGACTCGACCACCTAAACGACCAGACAAGTCTAAGCGTTATATCAATGAGGCTATGACATATGTTAAGAATAGAAACAAATGGGAGACTGCTGAAGTATATGCAAAGGATCGTGGTTGGGAGTTTCAGATATGGACAGAGAAGCATCTTACCGAGATGGGCATCATGCCTAAACAATCTAAGAAGGGTGCATTAAAAAAGCTCAAGCCTCTAAAGCCATTCCGTAAGAAAAAGACTAAAAAATAGGTATAAATAAGCACATGAGCAATTTATTTCAAACACTAGAGATGGAAGCCTTTCGTAAAGGTATTACACCTCGTACCCAAGAGTCCAGAGAATGGTTCCGTAAAAAGGCCCAATCAATGAGACGTGTCAATCGTAATGCAATCATGAAAGAAGAGCCCATAGAACTACAAGGTACGTTTCAACCTGGTGCTATGGCAATGTTCTTCTATCAACCAAAGACACGAGACAAGCTACCATACTATGACTCCTTTCCACTTACAATTGTTGTTGATTCAGCTCCTGGTGGTTTCTATGGTTTGAACTTGCACTATCTGCCTCCTACATTAAGAGCTAAGTTCTTAGATGGATTGCTAGACAACACTAACAACAAAGCGTACGATGAGAAGACAAGGTTTGCTGTATCATATAACTATTTAAAGAAATCAGCTCGTATGAAGTACTTCTCTCCTTGCTTTAAGCATTATCTAACTGATCATGTTAAAAGTAAGTTTGCTATTGTACCTGCACCAGAGTGGGAGATCGCAACATTTCTTCCAATGGCTGATTGGCAAAAAGGTACTGGCAGCAAGGTCTATGCTGACTCAAGAAAGATGATCAAATGAACATAAACGATATGAAGGCAGCTGCTTCTAAGGGTCAAGGATTTGCTAGAGCCAACGCTTTTCAAGTTACTCTACCATCATTAGGTAGATATGACTCACGTGAGTTGAATGTTTTATGTACTAATGTTAATCTTCCTGGTAGACAGATTATGACTCAAGAAAGATTAATTGGTATCAAGGGTCGTAAGATGCCAACAGGTTTTGCAGCTGAAGATGTTAATATGACATTCTATGTGATGAATAACTATACAATAAAAGAATACTTTGAAGAGTGGCAAAATAAAGTCATAAACCAAAATAATTTTGAAATAGGTTATCCTTCTGAATACGCTCAACAAGTTACCATTAGCCAATTAAGAAGAGGTGCATCTCTTAATCTATCTTTAGACAAATTCTTTGGTTTGAACATAGACATAGATATCAACACCAAAGGTGGGCATAGTATTGCATATCAATGTAAACTATTGGATGCATACCCAACAACAATGAACACTATTGAATTAAATAACGAGTTGGACGGTCTTGTCCAGCTCAATGTCCAGCTTTCGTATAGAAACTGGGAGAAAGCATAAGGATGATTAAATCATGGCACTACCACAGTTAAATGACACACTCAAGTATTCGTTACAAATTCCATCTAGCAAGCAAAAGGTTTCTTTCCGTCCGTTCTTAGTTAAAGAGCAAAAGATCCTTCTGGTAGCTTTAGAGTCACAAGATGAGACAATGATACTACAATCTATTGTTGATACTATCAAGTCTTGTGTGTATGACGAAATTCATGAGAAAGATTTAGCCACATTTGATGTAGAATATATGTTTACTCAAATCAGAGCTAAGTCGGTGGGTGAAACAACAAATATTACACTTGGTTGTGATAAGTGTGAAGAACCTAATGAAATCAACATCTCGCTTACAGATATTGATATTGAGTTAACAAGCAGTACGTTAATTGAATTGAATGATGTATACACCCTACAGATGAGATATCCATCATACAAACATATGGTAGAACTATCTAATCTAACAGAACTCACTCAAACAGATCAATTGCTGGAGTTATGCATATCATGTTCTGAATATATATTAACAGAAGATGAACAGATTAGTATTCAAGAAGAAGATAAAAAAGAAATTGTAACATTTTTTGAATCATTAAATAATGAACAGTTTGATAAGATTGTAAAATTTGTTATGAACTTACCTAAGTTAAAAAAGGATGTTGAATTCACGTGCAGTAAATGCTCTGAAGAAAATAAAATAGCGGTTGAAGGACTTCAAAGTTTTTTATCCTAAACCTCTCTCATGAATCACTGGTAAACTACTTTAAGGTTAATTATCAGCTGATACAGAATCATAAATATTCATTATCGGATATAGAAATGATGATACCATGGGAGAGGGAAATATACATTACATTATTGATTGATCAGATGAAAGAAGAGAAACAAGCAAGAGAACAGCAGGGCTAAATATGGCAACTCTAGACAAAGTAATTGAAGAGCTACAGATCCAGAATCAGAAGCTAGACACGGTGGGTGAAGGCATTAGCAGTGTTGCTAAAAGCATTCGAGACCAACTAGCCAATGAAAAAAGAGGTATGGGCGATACTCTTGAAGATAGACTTGAGAAGCAAAGAAGCAGCGGATCAAGTTCACCCACAACCTTCAAAGGAGGTCTAGTAGGTGCTATTAGAGGTGATACAGGACTTGACTTTCTATCCAGTGTATCTAGATGGGCATTCAGTGGTATTACTGGAGCTTTAGGAGCATTGGGTGGTGGTGCCTTGGTAGCATCAATTCTTCCCATGATGGGAGCAATGGTGGGTCGTCTTATTACTAGAGGACCTCTAGGTGCTGCAATGCTTTTGTTTGGCGAATCATTAATTCTGAAATCTTTTGATGGTCTAGATGATTACATTGAAATTGGTCAAGATGATAAGAAACTATATGCATCATCCTTATCAAAAGCTCTCACAACTGGTTTGGTGTTATCAATATTCAACAAGAAGTTGGGTATTGCAGCTTTCTTTGGAAGTTTATTGTCCGATAGCATCAAACAAATGTTTCCTGAAGATATGGCATGGGATGAGAAACAGAAGTTGTTTGGTTTAGAAATGCCATTTAAAAAAGAAGACTTTCTAAAGTATGGTGCTATCATGGGATCGTTCTTCGCCCCATCACTAATCATTGGTGCTATAAAAAGTGGTTTAGGTATGTCGGCTGGTGGCCCTCCTGGAACCGCTGCAGCCAGTGGTGATAAACAAAGAAGAGCTTTCATGAAGGGTTTCAAACCTCCTGGATTCAGAGGATTGGGTTGGGCTGGCTTGTTAACATTTACAGGTTCGTTACTAGCAGATTGGGCAGCGGAGAAGACTGGAAGCCAAAAGATTGGTGAACTAATAAAAATATCTCTAACTGGGGTTTCACTGCTTATGTTGTTTGGTACAGGTCCAATAGGTATTGCAGCAGCTGTTGCTGGAGTTGCTATTCACGGCTTGATGTTAATAAAAAAACGAATGGATGAGAAGAGAGCAGAACTGACAGCTGAGTTTGAGGCTGCAGTTGACGCAAAAGGAAAACAGCTGTCTGGAATGACCGCTGCAGAGATGGATAAATTTGGAACGGCTGTCACGGTTAATGCAGGTGCTAATGCTGTGTATGGAAGGGGTACTGAAGAAGATGCTATAGCAGAAGAAGCATATATCAGACATCTGGAAAAAACCAGCCCCGATAAACTAGCTGCTGCCGACATAGCGGTTTTAGCTGCTTACAGATTTGAAGAATATAAACGTATACGTATGATGGATCCCATGAAGGGAAAGGGTTTTCTTGCTAAACAAGCTGAAAGACAATTAGCTCAGGCGTTAGAAAATCAACATACAACAACTGGTAAGATCTCACCTCTTATGTCTCAATACACAGATTTAATTGGTAGCACAGGTAACTCTTCACCATTTGCAAACGCATACTCTAACTCAGCAAGTTCAGCAATATCATTAACTGATGGTTATACTGGTCATCACCCACCAGCATCACCTATAAGTGTTACTAGTGGAGACGTAAACAACACCACTACTTATCACAATAGCGGTGTTGTTCTTGATCAGGGTAGTCCATCCGCTTGGGATGAAACTATGGGTGGAGGTATTCACCCATTTAGCTCTATGTATGCTAGAGGCTGGTAACTAGTCGTCAGCAGCCAACTTAGCAAAGTAGCTCATAGTATCATCATCAGACATAGATGACTCTGCAGTCGTAATTGGTG
>TARA_R110001632_G_scaffold95840_3_pt1 | contig 15628 bp, 13 predicted proteins | sample TARA_R110001632 | Tara Oceans TARA_R110001632 (sample SAMEA4398266) | marine metagenome | biome: Polar Biome; feature: [SRF] surface water layer (ENVO:00010504); material: water (ENVO:00002006), including particulate matter (ENVO:01000060) such as... | depth 5 m
ACGGGTTTTGTTCTTCTTCTTTTTACTTGCTCTTTCACTTCTGATTCTTCTTTCACTTTCACTTTTACTTTCACTTCTGCTTCTTCTTTCACTTCCTCTTGTCCGTAAGGGGGTAGGGTAGACCCTTCGTATCGGGATTCAGACGTTTTAGAGATACCTTCCGTAGGGGTTTCGGTAGGGGGTAAGGTAGGGGTTATGGTAGACCCTTCGGTAGGTGACCCTAGTTTATTACCTGTTCTCGTCTCCCAACCTTTTACACTTGACTCAAGTTGGTGTCTTTGACTTTCATATGACAGGTCAACTAACATACTAAGATTTGTAGGGTCTTCGTTTAAGAATTGTTTGTTAAGAATTGATAATAAGAAACTAAGTTTGTCTTTATCGTCATTAAGTTTGTTTAATACGTCAAAGTAACTCCTAAGGAAGTTAACTGACTTTCTTTTAGTTTGTTTCATGATTACGCGTTAAACTTATTTTGAATTATATCTTCTAATCTGTTATTTTGTTCTTCTTGTTCAAATTCATCGATTGCTTTATTTAATGCGTATGAGATAAACTGTTTCATCCATAGGTCATTCATTACACAATGTTTCTTTAGTCGGTCTCTTGTGTTGTGGTCTACTTTTAATGATGCGTCTTGATTTCTTGGACTGATTATTTTCTTTAATCCGTTTGGTAATTTTTTCATAATACTTGTTTTACTTTTTTATTTGTTAATAATGTTATATTCTATAAATACAATGTAATCCAAAAAAATCATCATGTCAAACAAAAAAAACAAAAAACTTTAAAAACTTGAGTTCTTTTTCTAAATCACGTATATTTATATGGAAAGGGATTATAAATGACAATGGGGAGACCAAAAGACAACAATAGATTTTCATCTCAATATCTAAGAGATTTCAATGTATGGTATAAGAAAAACAAAGACACTGATGAGGTAAAGGAGTTTTTGGTTCATCTAAGGGAAGTTACGGGAATTTACTCACCTGAAGATTTGTTAAATAAGTATAAACGATGACATTATTCGAAAGACATTCTGAAGAGTTTAGACCAATCGGTCAGTTAGACCAAGAAGTACTAACCAACCTAACACATTTTGTTGAGGAGATTGAATATCCATTTAAGGTTGAGGATGAGCAATTATCAGACGTTATAAGTTGGGTATTACAAGATTTGATGATAACATACGGGACGAGTAAAGAAGATGGTGTAATCCTTATCAAATACAACTTACAGAGGTTGGAATTCATATCTCTACATAAGGAATTGTATGAGACCACACACATCATAAATATATTTTTAAAATTGATTGATGAGTTTAAGGTTTTGGATAAGTAACAACTACGATGAATTGGTTGTGATGACAGATAACATTACTCGTTCAAATGACGAGGCTGGTGACCTCTTACATTGTGTCTTGGAACAAGCGTTAGATAGAGAACAGAAATTAAACAACATACCTGACAAAGAAAAGAAATGGTGGTTCTCAAGGGTGATATATGTAAATTGGAATTCCAAGACCTCACCATACTATTACCAATACAAAAAGGAATCAGCGAAGTACAATGAATTACCTGATTTCAGTTTAAAGGAGGTTGATACAGACCTAACACACAAACTATGGGTGGACGATAAGATGGACAAAGTGGATGAGATACTGGAAAACATTCATTGGTTCCAACGACTATTATTTAGAAGATACCTATACGGTGGATACTCTTATAATACGTTATCACTCAAGACAAAAATACCAGTAAATACAATAGCGACAAGTATCAGAAACACGAAGAAAATGTTGATACGAAGACTCAAAGAGGAATAATTTATATTTAATACAAAAACAATATGGCTTGTCAAAAGTGCAAACAGAAAAAGACAAAGGGAGTTTCAACATTCCCACCGAGAGACCGTTGGACAAAAAAGATGGTTAATGAAGTATCCTTAATGTATGAGGATGTATTCATGAAACGAACTAAGACCCCTGAAGATTGGAATATCATATTTGATGGGTTCTCAAAGATATTTCCAACGACATCAATAACTGATACTACAAACATAAGATACCGAGGGATTATTACTACACACCTTAATGGGTTCTATAAGTACTTTGTGGAAATCAGAAAAGACAAACTTAAATAAAATGACACAAGGACAAAAACCGAAAAAGGTCGGAAGGAAGTTTACCAAAGCAAAGAGACAACAAATCATTCATGAAGGGATTGATATGATACTATTCTCACACATCACATGGGAAGGGTTTCAGAAGTGGATAAGGGAAACCCATACCATTAAAGATTCAAACCCATATTGGAAAGAGTGTTGGACAAATATCACAAACAGATTTGAAGAGGAGAAAGACCAATTGGTAAAGAAACATTTACACCACCTTTATGACCTTCACAAAAGATGTATTGAAAACAGTGACCGTTCAACAGAAAGAGCAACATTGGTGGATATCGCTAAGATACTTGGAATACAAGAAGGACAGAAATTAACAGTGAATTCAGAGGATGGAAAGATTGAAATCACACTCGATTTAGGAGATTAATAATACAAACTTAATCAAAAGGAATATCAAGAGATGATTATAAAACCAAACTTACTTCCAAAACAGAAGGAAACCTTTAAATATTTGATTGATGATACCACCACAGAAATACTCTACGGTGGTTCTGTTGGTTCAGGAAAGTCTTATTTGGGATGTATGTGGATTGTTATTATGTGTTTAAAATATTCTAAGACGAGATACCTCATCGGAAGAACAAAACTAACACAATTAAAACTGACCACACTTAAAACTCTTTTCGAGGTCTTACAGGGACTTTCATTATTAGAGGGGACACATTACACCTTTAACGGACAAAGTAATGTTATGACCTTCCTAAATGGGTCTGAGGTAATTCTTAAAGACCTTGAACTGAAACCATCTGATGCGAACTTCGATTCGTTAGGTTCATTGGAATTAACAGGAGCGTTTCTCGATGAGACCTCACAGATATCATTCCAAGCGTTTCAGGTAATCAAATCGAGGTTGAGGTTTAAGATGACGGAACACAATCTAAAACCAAAAGTATTCATGAGTTGTAACCCATCTCAGAATTGGTTGTATGACTATTTCTATAAACCTTCAAAGAATGGTGAACTAAAACCTTACCAAAAATTTGTACCCGCTCTACCAACGGATAATCCATATCTACCTGATACGTATATTGAGGAGTTGAAGAAACTACCTGAACAACAGAGGAAGAGATTGTTCGAAGGGAATTGGGATTATAGTTCTGATATCGATACGTTGTTTTCATATTCAGATGTGAATGAATGTTACCATAACCAATTGGAGAGTGGAGCTAAATATATCTCAGCGGATATTGCTTCGTATGGGGAAGATGAAACGGTTATCATAATATGGGATGGGTTAAATATCGTCCGTATGGAACGTTTAAAACATCAGTCGATACCTAACATAGCTGACAGGATAAAGTCTCTTAAAGTGGATTACAATGTCCCTCTTGGGAATATTATTGTTGATTCAGATGGGTTAGGAATTGGGGTTAAAGATTTGTTGAGGTGTAAAGGATTTCAGAATGGTTCAAGAGCATTACAAAATGGGAATTACAATAACTTAAAATCTCAATGTTATTTTAAGTTAAGTGACTATGTTAATACGGGGACTATAAACCTCGGAGAACACTCACAAGAAATAAAAGAACAAATATCCAAAGAGTTGATTGCTCACCGTATCAAAGATGTTGATAAGGACACAAAGAATATGGTGATACCTAAAGACCAAATCAAGAGACAGATTGGTAAGTCTCCTGATATCTCTGACGCAATCATGATGAGGATGTATTACGAAATAAAACCTAAAGGGACTCCGAGGATTATCGGGTCAGTTACTGGTTTCAGATAAATTATATTTAACAATAGATATGAACAAAATAAGTTTTACAGTAGGGGATAAGGAATACCACATCCCAAAGGATTTAACCATAAGACACTATCAAGAGATTGCTGGTAAGGAATTACTATTGGAAGGTAATCAAAGAGATGTTCACATGTTGAATATCCTTACAGGTTGTCCTATGAAAGAATTGAAGAAGATTAGACACGATGAATTGAAGACCTTGGCTAAGTATTGTTACAGAGGAATACAATCACCTGACCAAACATTCTATAAGACATTTGAGTATAAGAAATCTAAGTTTGGTTTCATACCAAATCTATCAACCTTAACCACAGGTGAATTTGTGGATTTGGATGATTTATACTCACAGGGTATTGTGAAGAATTTACATAAGATAATGTCGATACTATATAGAGAGTTGAAATGGACAAAGGAGTTCTTAGGAGAGTTCAGATGGGAGATTGAGGATTACGATTCAGATACCCATTCTATTCAATCAGAGAGATTTAAAGACCTTCCATTCAAGTACGTAACAGGAGCGTCGGTTTTTTTTTACAATTTCGGAAAGGAATTTATGACCAATATGCTAACTTCTTTAAGCCAGGAGGAGAAACAGGAGATGATGAAGATAAACCCAAATCTCTCAATACCGACCTTTCTGAAGGATTTGGAGAACATTGGAAATGGTGGGCTATCATCAATACTCTCGCAGACAACAAGTTTAGAGATTTAGAACACGTTTATGGAAGACCGATATATGAGTCGTTGAATTACTTGATATACCAAGATGACCGAGACAGAGTATTGGCTGATAATGAGAAACAAATGAGAAATAAGAACAAACAAAGATAATGACAACATACCAAAACATAATTGACCGATTGACCTCCATATGTGAGAGACACAAGTTTGTGAACTCATATAGAGTTGGGGACATATACGATGTAAACTTTGATGATGAGAATAAATCACCAATATACCCATACATACACATAATACCTCAACCATCTACACTCTCAAGAAATGAACTCTTATTGAGTTTCTCTTTGTTATCAATGGATTTGGTTGATGAGGATGAGAAGATTGAAACTGAGGTGTTATCTGATACATTACAGATACTACAGGATATCATCGGTGAGTTTTTAGTTGGGGAAGATTACCCTCAGTTTGAAATATCATTACCATTGGCTTTAACACCATTTACAGAGAGGTTCTCAAATTCACTTTCAGGTTGGAATGCTGAGATACAAATATCAATTATACAACCATTAGACGCATGTATAACACCTATAGAAAACTAAATGGCGAACTTAGGAAGACTTGCTAGATTCGGATTCGATGTTCAAAATGGAGCATTGGCTAAAGCGTTAAATACGTTTGGTCAGACAGTGATTATTCCAAAGATAAGGGAAACCATTAAAACCAAAGCATATGATGAGGGTGACTTATGGAAATCTGTAAAGGGAATTGTAAAACCTACCAATGATGGTGGTTTAGAATTCGTTGTGTTCTTTGGTTCAACTCCTGAGGACAACAGATACTTCTATTGGAACTTTATCGACAAGGGTGTTAGGGGAGCGTTTGGGACACGTACAGGATACAACAATACTAACTCACCATACTCATACAAAAAGAACGGTAAGAAACCACCTTATGAGTCATTGAGGAAATGGGCAAATAGAAAAGGAATAAATGATACAGGACGAATATTCGGTATCAGAGAAAATATATTTAAGTATGGTCTTAAAGCGAGACCACTTACTGAATCGGCTTTCAATAAGGCCAATGCGATACTATCTCGAGACACTAAATTGGAAGATGCTTTCGCTGACCAACTTGAGGACGTATTAGAGACATTGATTGAAGGAGGAATAACAGGAACAAATTTAATAACGATAGAATAACATGGCAATAAGCAGACATCAAGGCACGGGAAGTGTCTACAAACAACCTGGATTCATACAACCAGCTTACTCAATTAATTCAGTAAGTGCTGAATCTGACCTAACAAGTGAACCATCACACAAATTTGTGTTTGATGTGTACATCTCAGAGAACTTTGGAGCCTACACTAAGGTAGCAAGGATTAAGTCATTACCATCACAAGGTGATTGGTCTACAATTGAATATTCAGATTTGGTAAGAAACTACGTCGAGGATAAATACTTACATGAGAATCCAGAACCAAAGATTGAATTCCAATCTATCGGTGAGGATAAGAACATGAATTACATGAAGAGGTACGTAAATCTTATAAGAATTAAGATACTCGTTGGTGAGGAATATCGTGTGAATGGTGTGGTAACTATGTTTACTGGTAACAATCAAACTGGTGAACCATCGTTTCCGTTAATTGAATATTATACAACATACCAAGCGTTATCATCAAGTGATAATGAGACATTCAGAGTTAAAGAATCAGGAACAAACAAACAGATAAACGCATTACATTTAAACTACATGGACTTTATATCTAAGGGTATAAATAACCAAACAGTATGGGGGTTTGACCAAACGTCACCTGTTGGATGGTATCAACTGTTATCTGAAGAGGTTGTGAATATAGGACGAGATGGTGGAACATCATACTTAGATAAGACATTTACAGATTTTAGTACAAGATACTTATCAAACCAACCAACAGAAAGAAGATACTCAACGAAGACACCTACATACATTTCTTATATGGAGGGTACTCACCTTAACTTTGATGAAAATGGTGAAGGTATCAATACAAACCAAGGATGGGTAAACTCATTTGTTGGTAAAGCGTTTGACGAATATTATAAAGACGAAGACCTAAGATTCTGGCATTACTACAATATGTTGAGACAAAGATGTCATACGGTTGGATACGAGTTCTTTGACATAAACAAAACAGTAATCGGTGAGATAAGATATCAACCTGAATCAAACATCTTTGGTAATCCAATGAAGACAGGTCTCGCTGATGGTGAAGATTTTCCTGGTTACTCTGACGTATACAATGACACATACAAATTCTCTAAATGGTCAGAAGTAGAGTTTGCTGCGTATCCTGAGATTACTGACGTTGACCAAATGAATAATGAACCAAATCAATATAATTCACTTCTAAGTTCAAATGTTAACTATGGTTTATGGACACCTAATAACCTTTTACAATACATTGAACCTCAGGATAAGAGTTCATGGGATTGGGACAGTGGTAGTCCAACTATGGTAGTAGAAGTTAATCAAACGTCGGGTGTAAGAGAGATGAGAGATGATTGTATTTTCACCTCATCAGGAGCAGGTAATTCTTTAACATCACAACCAGGGTTCTTAAACCAAGAGACATTTGTAGCTACACCAGATTATCATAAACCAGCTCCATTTAGAAATTGGATTTCGAGTTTTGGTCCTGGTACAATGATTACTGGAATTACTAAAGAGCTTTCAAACGACGTAGCAAATCAAACATTCGAACATTATGCGGGGAAATTTACGAAGTTTCAACTGAATATCGATACGATTAACTATCAGCCAGGTCAAGGTGAAGTTAAGGTTGAAATAACGTATTGGAACGGTTCTGATTATGTTATTGGATATGATTCGGGTTGGCAAACAAGTTTTATTCAAGCACAACAATTTGATGTCCAACCACCTGTCTTTAATAGTTCGAGTACTGAAGAAGAAGCTACCGCCGCTATATCAGCGTGGACTATGGGTTATGATTATCCAGATAATCCACCCACTACTTACCCTGGAAGACTTGATAGGATTTTTATTTCTGTTTCCTTTCGAAATGTAACGAATGTTATACCAAGAAGAATTGACATTAATTTACTTGAACGAAATGAAGCTAACAATACTTGGATTGAAGAAGGAAATACACCTAACCTGTGGTATCAACGTGAACAAAACTACTTAAGGATAAAACCAGAAGTGATTGGTGATTATGATAACATATTTAAATTCAATAATGGTAGAACTGATTCTCAGATTTACACAATGACAATGGATGTCAAACAATTAACAGAAAAAGGGACTATACCAGGTCACTTTAGAAACTTAATTGATATGGATTCAAATCAACAACCAATCTTTAAAGGTGAGTATTGGTATTCCCCATATATTGAAATGGCAATAGCGGCTGGAATCACTCCTACTCGAGCTCCTGAATACTCGTGGTTTCAACCAATGGTAATTGGAAATGACATTACTGATTATGACTTTTCAGCTGCACTTGGATTTACATTGGAATCAAACGAACAAATCTCAGTAGATAACGTATCAAGATTTATGCAAGGGGCTTTAGGGATTACTACTTTATTTCAAGGGGGTTATGTCGCGGCTAACGGAGAACCACCTTTACAGATACTCTCATCTAAGTCATTACCAAATGGTATAAACAATAAGGAGACGATTCACATAACCTTTAAAATGAGTTATGGTGGTAATGGTAGTAATGATATACCAAATCAATTTTCTATTACTCCTATGTTATTTCAAGGTACAAGACCAGGTGGTGAGAAGATTGAAGTATCTAATATAAAGTTATTCACAGGAGAGACTGCTGATGATAGTACAAAACTATTCGGAGCGGTTGATTATAGAATTAACATATACGATACATTGGCTCCAATCAACATAATAAACTCTTCAGTATGTGATGCAGGAACGATGCAAGCAAACATTAATGGTGTATCAACACAACCCTACTTGAGTCCATCAAATCCTGATGTTCAAGACACCATAATTAAGAAATGGTGGAATGATGATGTGGATGGGTTTTATGATTTTGGAACTGATGGACAACAGATTGGAACACCAAGGAAAATTCTATACTTACTCGCAAGTGGTCAACCAAATCAAAACTATCAGTCTTTAGTTACCATGTCTGATGCATTTAAATTTGATGATACTGCTTTATACTACACAGAGTGGTTAAATTCATACAACATATACGAACCCAATAAGCCTTCATTATACGAAAACAGAAAATATGATTTTGTTGTTATGGTTGTAGATATGATGGTTTATGTCGAAAATAACGGAGACGCAGATGACACTTCACATTTATATGTTGACATAACAGACCCTGTTGCTACGGATACTTATACATTTACTGAATTTGATTCAAAATACGAGTCATCAGACAGAGGTACATGGAAGAGAATTTGGAAAGCATATGTTGGTGAAGCTTCTGAAATGTATAGTATGATGAAGACCAATCAACTACAAGGAGATATTAACTTAAAAGTTTACGTAAATTCAGGTCAACAATTCGGAACTTGGAATACAGAGTATGGTATATCTGATGTTAGAGCCTACTTCTTACCGAATAGTGCAATATCTGAGACAGGAACATTCGATGAGGATATAAACGCATATTCTGCGAAACACTACGCTAATTCACAGAGAAAAATAAACGTTGGTAAAGAACCATATTATAAACTTTACAATGACCTGAAAATGAACGATGCTTACTCTCTGTTTTGGTTGAATCCTTATGGACAATGGGACAATTACAGATTCAAGGGTAAATCAACTAAGACGGTTGATACGACAAGAACTCAAAGAGGTTTAGGTTTAGGTCAGACAGGAGACCTTACAGGTACTTTCGGACAACTTAAACAGAGTTATGGTGATGGTATTGATTACAATGTTAATGCTTTTGATATCTATGAATTGAGAACGGGATATATAGACGATGATGAAAGGTCATGGTTGGAAGAATTAATGGTCTCACCAAAGATTTTTATGTATGATGAGAAAACAGGTTTCTATCAGAGGGTAAACAACCTTACAGGTGATTATACCAACATAAAACAGAAGAATCAAAGTTTATATCAATTATCACTTGAGGCACAAGTATCACAAGAAAGAAGAACACAACAGGTTCTTGGTTTAAAATAGAAATATATGTTAGCACTGAAAGTAAAATTCGAAGGAGTATGGACACAATTGGATTTGTATGGAGATGAATCGGTAAAGTTCAATAAGAGTGTGATTGAGGTTCAGGACTTCACTAAGAGGACTTCTGACTTCACCAAACTCTTTAGGATACCTGGTACATCTATTAACAATAAAGTACTCGGAAACATCTTTAAAATCAATCTACAGGATTCTTCATTTGACCCTAAGGGAAAGTTGGAAGCAGCGATTACACTAAATGGTCAGATTATCATTATTGGGTTCTTAAGATTGGAGAGATTATTCTTAAGTTTAGATAAGGCGGATTATGAAGTTACCGTATACTCTCAATTGGGAGATTTAGCTTCTAAGATACGAGATATAACCCTATGTGATTTGGATTTCAATGCTTTGGACCACGACCAAACATACGCGAATATGATTGACACATGGGAGAACCCTGGTGATTATGTTTACCCATTTATACATTACGGATTAGATGACGATTCAGTAATACCGAATTTGGACTTCTTAGGAAATATGGATGTGGTTAATGGTTATTCATTCAACTCACCAAACTACTCATTACCGTTTTGGTATCTAAGACCAGCGGTAAGGATAAAAAAGATTGTGGAACAAATACTAAATGATGCTGGTTACCAAATGGAGTCAGACTTCATGAATTCAGATTACTTCATGAAATTATATATGCCACTTACATTCTCTGATATCTTCGGTGTTCAAACCGAGACTGATACTCAATTAAATGTGAATTTTATAACAGACACTACAAACCCTCAGATTAACTATTTCAACTTACCTGTTTTACCATTCCCAAATGTGGTTGCTGATAATGGTAATTTATATACACCCGCTGATGGTATATACCAATTCATTGACCAAGGTGTTTATAAGATGAGAGAGAAAATAATCTATGACCTAACAGGTTTTGAGACAAGTCCTAATAAGAACAATACTCATTTTCGTATTGGTGGATTTTCTCCTCCTAACACATCTCCATTGGTAATCTATAAGGATATCGCTGGTACAACAGGTGAGATAAACAGAACCTATTCAATTGATGTTATTCAACCAGGAAGTCATCAAACGTATTTTCAGTTCTACCTACAGAATGATTGTTATCAATATACTATATCCTCAGGAAATGGGTCTACGTTCTCTTACATCGATTGTCAACAGAACCCTCAAACCATAACACTATCGTCGAATGACCCTGACACTACTATCTTCGCTATTCAGAATTCAGTCACAGTAGATTCAGGAACGGGAAACGTTACTGAAGTACAAATAGCACCTAACACTACACAGGGTGATGTGATAATAAAAACAGGAAGTGAATTTGTTGTATTCCAAACACCTAATGGTGGTATTGGTGATACGGTTGATATCGCTCTGAATATGCCATGTGATGTTACTCAGGTAGATTTCTTAAAAGGTATCCTAACCAAATTCAATATGGTGATATATGGAACTAATGAGGATGAATCTACACTACGAATTGAACCATGGGTGAATTGGGTAAACAACACAGACGTTGTGACAAGAGATTGGACTAAATACCTCAACACAAATAAGGATGTTATCGTTCAACCATTGGTTGATAATGACAACAGGTATGTAAACTTCATTGATGAGGAAGATGATGACAGATACAACGTATTCAACCAAACGAATTTTAATACGGTATATGGTCAATTGAGATTTGATTCTCAATCACAGATTGTAAATGACGCTGAGGAGGTTACGACCCTCTTCTCACCAACACCATCGGCTCAATTAGAAGGTAGTTTATACATGATTGTACCTCATATCTACGAATATGATAGTTCGGATAAATCAGAGACGGCATTTAAGTCAAATCCAAGAATACTTTATTACAATGGTGTTAAACAATTAACTGAATCGTGGTACATTAAAGATACGATAAATCTAATCACATACGAGATGAGTGAATATCCGTGTATGAGTTCATTTCAAAATTTAGACACACCTACACCTACGACTGATTCTAAGACACTTTTCTATGAGGATGTATTTGGTTACTTCACTGACATCACAGGATACAATACAATCAACGCTAAGGGTAATCTATTCAGATTATATTGGGAACAATACTTCGTAGATACGTATGATGAGAACTCACGATTTGTAACTGCGTTCTTCAACTTACCTTATAGGGAATTCATTGATGTAAAGTTAAATGACAAGATACAGATTTCAGGATTATTTGGAAATACTCAATGGAGAATCAACAAAATATCTGATTATGATTTGGTCTCTCCTGGTGTTACAAAAGTTGAGTTAATCAAGATTGTTGGAGACCCTGTCACGGTCACAGGTGCGGAGTAACAAAACATTCTAATACAATAATAAGACAATTTATATTTAATACAAAGAGAGAATATGTCAAAAACGATAGCTATAAATCTTAAGGTTAATGGTGTTGAACAATCAGTAACAAACCTTACTCAATTAGAGCAATCAATTGAGGCAATTAAAAATGAGTTAAAAGGTACTGACTTTGGTTCAACTAAATTTAAAGAACTTTCAAAGGATTTACAAAAGGCTCAGTCAGAACTTAAAGACTTTGAAAAGACCTTTGAGGGGTTAGACACGGCACAGAAAGCAGAATCATTCCTTAAGGTTGGTGAAGCTATCGCTGGTGGATTTGCTATTGGTCAAGGAGCCATGGCAATATTCGGCTCCGAATCAGAGAAATTACAGGAGATACAAGTAAGAGTTCAAGGAGCGATAGCCATAGCGGTTGGAGCAAGGTCATTAGCTGAAGGTGTACTTCAAGCAAGAGTAGCGGCTCGTATCGCTCAGGAGAAATTATATCAAGTAGTTCAAGCCACAACCACACTTGTAGTTGGTGGAACCACAGGAGCACTTAAGTTGTTCCGTATAGCGTTAGCAGCGACAGGAGTAGGACTTATTATCTTAGCACTTGGTGCTTTGGTTGCTAACTTCGACAAGATAAAGAAAGCGATATCTGGAAACTCTCAAGCATGGAAGACATTTAAGAATGTACTTATGTTTGTAGCACCTCCGTTATTTCTGATTATTAAGGGTATTGAATTCCTTGCTGAGAAGTTTGGAGGGTTACAACAATTGATAGCAGCGGTTGGAGCCGCTTTTATACAGTTCTTCTCATCCATTGGTAACGCTTTCTCATTACTTATACAGGGTGAGTTCAGTGCGGCAGTAAAAGCGATTACAGACATTCCCGCTGATGTTGCTGATGCTGGTAAAAAGGCTATCAAAAAGGTAAATGAAGAAATCGCTGAGGAAGCGAGAAAGGTAAGGGTAAAGGCTCAGGTTGTAGAGAGAGAAAGAGAAATCAAATATCTCGAAGCATTAGGAAAAGACACTTACAAATTAAGGAAGAAACAATTACAAGATGAATTATCATTACTTGAGAAGGGTTCAAAGGAATACTTAGACAAGTTAAATGACATTAGAATATTAGATGCTAATCAGAGAACCAAGATATTAGCTGATTCGTTAAAACAACAGAAGAAAGAATTAGATGCTCAGATTAAGGGGTTGGAGAGGTATGAAAACTCAATACAAGCATTAACAGATACTACAATTCCACAGGTAGAAGCAACCAAAGAGTTGAATGAAGAATTGGAAAAACAAAAGAAGATTCTTAAGGATATCAAATCACCTTTACAGGAATTCGATGACTCATTTAAATCTGTTGATATACCAACTGATGAGTTTGGTGCGTTCTATGAGGTCTCAAGAAACATATTAGCGGATGGTGTTCTAACCAAAACAGGAGCAGAGTTTAAAACGTTAAGAGAAACACTATTACAAATTGCTAAAGACAAATCATTAGGTGATATAACCTCAGAACAGTTGAGTGTATTTAATGGTTTGGCTAAAAACCTTGAATCGGTAGGTGGAAAAGAATTACAACTAGCTCTCGAGGGATTATCTAAACCAGGTTCACCATTTTCAGAGGAAGCCTACAGAGCATTCCAAGTGGTTGTTGAAGCGGGATATGGTTCAGCATTCGCTCAACTTAAAAATGGTGATATTGTTGATAAGAACTCAAGTGAATTATTAGATGCTTATACACGTGTCTTTAGAAACACAAAGAAAAGTCTTAGTGAAATAGACGGTGATGGAAATATCAGTGAGGTATTTTTTGACTATGACCCTGGTGCAGCATCTAACTTAGAAGAACAACTTAAGAAAACGTTTAAATCAGTATTCAATATCGCTGAGAAAGACTTTGAAAAGAATGGTTCTTTATTTACCAAATTCAAAGATACACTTACGGATACAATACTTGGAACTTCTGAGTTGGAACAGGAGATTAGAAAAATCTTTGGTAATGCAAGAGACCTTGAAGACCAAATCAATGAAAACTTAGGTGACAATACAATCAATAGACTACGTTTATTAGATTCAGCATATAAGGACTATACAGACCGTATTATTGAATATGGGGATGAGTATACCACTGCTAATGAACAACAACTTAGAGACCAAAATTTAGAGGTCTTCAATCGTTTAAAAAAGGAGTTAGAAGTCTTTACAGGAGCACAAGAAGAAAAGGATAAAATATTAAAGAAGTATCAAAAGAATTACGACAGAACAGAAGCGGAGATTACAAAGAATGTAGAATCTGAAACTGAGAAAAGAGCCAAGGCTGAGAAGGACGCGTTTGAAGAGAGATTCGAAGCGGGACTTAAATTCTTAGATTCTGTAGCCAGTGCGGCTCAGGACATTGCCTCAGTTATCTCTGACCTTACTGATGTTCAGATAGCCAACCTTGATAGGAAGTTTGACGCTCAATTCGCGAGGTTAGAAGAAGGTTACAATGAGGATTTAGAACAAGCAGGAGACAATACCCGTAAGAAGAATCGTATTGAGAAGAAATATACCGCTGACCGTATCGCTTTAGAAGAGGAGTACGAAGCGGAAAGAAGAAGGTTAAGAAAGAAAGCATTACTCGCTGAGTTAATCGCGAACACATTATCAATTGTAGCTGAGACTGCGAAGAACATAGTTAAGGCATTCCCAAATCCATTCCTTATGGTGGCGGCAGGTGTCTTAGGATTAGCACAGGGAGCTATAGCGGTCGCACAATATAACTCAGCTAAGAAACTTCGTCGTGGAGGTATGTTGATGGCTAAGGGAAAACGTCATGCACAGGGTGGTATATTGATGCCATCAGGAGAAGAGATTGAAGGAGGAGAATTAGTATTACCTCGTGAGGTAGCAATGAACTCAGAAGCGTTATCCTTAGCGGGAGCAGCCTCATCTATGGTAGGTGGTACGAACTTCGCACAGGACATCGGACGATTTGATTCAATGTACAATAACAGTTTATCAGGAAGAAACGATACGGTAATCAACGCGATTGTTGTGGCGGATGAGGTTCAAAGAGAGAATGTACTTGATAAGAAAATTAGAGATAGAGCAAGAATATAATATGAAAAAAAGAAGAAACACTAAAATCGTCGAATTATACTTAGACGATATCGACACAGAAGACATGGGTTTACAATACGTTAGCATCGTAACTGACCCGGCAATTCAAAGAAATTTCTTAGCTTTCTCAGAAGAGAAGGTTTTAAGTGATGAACATAAAGACAATATTGAGAAGATGTTGGAAGATGGAATCGTTGGAGTTCCAAGAAAGAAAGCACTTGAAGGAATGGAAATCATCTCAGAACAAAAAGTTCATAGTATCAAACAAGAGGCTTCACACCTCTTCAATTTCGCTAAGATAAACAAACCTGAGATTACCATTGATGAGTTCGTAAAGACCTCTCAAATCACTTCTAAACCTGATGAGGGTTCAGC
>TARA_R110001632_G_scaffold26611_5_pt1 | contig 15590 bp, 1 predicted proteins | sample TARA_R110001632 | Tara Oceans TARA_R110001632 (sample SAMEA4398266) | marine metagenome | biome: Polar Biome; feature: [SRF] surface water layer (ENVO:00010504); material: water (ENVO:00002006), including particulate matter (ENVO:01000060) such as... | depth 5 m
GAAAACACCTGGAAGTACTCAGTAGAGTATCCTTTTGCAGTCACAGAAGCATTGCTACTTGCCAAGCCAGGCTTGTTTGCATCAATGTTCTCAGACCCTACAAAGATTACGACACCGACTATAAACAGAAGGTCGCATATCAGTACCAAAACCAGAAAGAAATGGTTGTTCACTGACAAAACAGATTTCCAAATACATGGTGATATAGACAGCGGTAATAATATTACAAATATTGGTTATACACAATTTATTAACTCCTGGTTAAACTTCCAGGGACTTGATACTTCTACAAGTTTTGCAGAAAAACTAAGAACATTAAGTATTAAACTAGGGCATAGATTTGCAGGATTTGTAGATAAAGACACTATGCGTTTAACATTAGACCAGTATAGTGCAACAGGGTCATCAACTAATTTAATATTACCAGACGATAACATAACGGTTGCTATACATGACTCATCATATAAAACCAGAAACTTTTATAGTGGTGTAATTATAGAAAAAACAGCAACAGGCCACAAAGTAAGGGGTTATGATAAAAAAGCAGGATACTTTGATACTTTACAATTAGACTTAACTGGACCTACAGAAAGTGTAAATGTAGGTGGAGAAACAGTATCACATAGTACATGGACTGCAGGTACATCGTATTCAGAAAATGCGTATGTTATAAACAATGGAGCATATTATAAAGCAGTATCAGATGTGCCAAGTAGCGATGCATTTAATGTGTTATTTTGGACAGCAGTAAGTTCACTACCACAAGAAAATAGTGCAACAGCAGTTTATTATCAGCAATCAACAGACATAATTGAGCGTGTATATTATAATACAGAATTTACAGATGTACAAAGTTTATTTAATTTCTTAATAGCATTAGGTAGGCATCAAGACAGAGCAGGTTATGATTTAGGTATTTATGATGTGAGTATTGCCGCACCAAGAGATTGGTTATACGGTGCTAAACAGTATCTTTTCTGGACCACAGGGTCATGGCAAGTAGGTAACACATTAGAAATATCACCACTTGCAAGTAAAATTAAATTTGTGCCAATTAATGGTTTTGTTTCAAAAGTAAATAGATCAGAAAGAGATATGTTCTCTATAGTTGACCAAACAGGTAAGGCAATAGAGCCTACAGAGTGCGATATTTTAAGAGAAGGCACTACAATAGAAATTACTCCTCCAGCAGGACAAGATATTTATGGCATAGTTTTATATACTAAAGAAGTAGAACATGCTATGGTCATAGACAATGTTACTGATTTTGCAGACACAATATTTGATCCAGTAATAAATCAAAGACAAACAAGAATTAAAGTAAAAGCAACCAGAACTTTAAATTGGGACGGAAAACTAAGCACAGAAGGATTTATTGTAGACGGTGATGAGCTAATACCTAACTTAGATAACTTAGCACAAACTATGGGCCGTTATACTGAACAAGGATTTGTTCCAGTAGAAAGAGATGTTTATGAAGCCAGCAGAAGGCAATATGGATATCAGGAAAGAGACTATCTAAACGAACTAGATATCACAGATGACCAACAATTTGATTTCTATAAAGGAATGATACAGAGTAAAGGCACAGGTACAAGTTTAAGCAGAATAGCAAAAAGTAGTAAAATTGTTCAAGGTGATATGAATGTATATGATGAGTGGGCTATTAAGGTAGGCGACTTTGGTGATGTTGCAAATAATCAAAGCATAGAGTTAAAACTTAACCGTGCAAATGTGGTACAAGATCCACAACTTATAACATTGGCGTTCCCACAAGATACAACTGGTGTTGTTTCTAGTATAGATGTTATAGATGCAAAACACAGATACTTTGGATTACCAACTATTACAATTAATAGTCCTATAACAGGAAGTAATGTAGCAACAGCAACAGCAAGTTTACATAGCAATGGGGAAATAAGTGCTATATCAGTAACAAATACTGGTGCAGGATATACAGTAGGCACAGGGCTAACTGTTGAAACTGCTTCTATATCCACATCAAATACAAGCCAAATGTTTACAAAAGTAGACGCAGTATCGTCAGCATACATAACTGATAAAGAATACAGTGGCACAACTGGAAGTATAGTATCTTCAGATGTTGCTAATATTTCAGGATTAAGTAATCTAATAATTACAGATTCAAGCGGTGCATCAAATGTTAGTGTAACTATAGATTTAAGTGCTATAACAGACGTGTCAAATGTTGCTACTTTAATTAATTCAGAAGCAACAATTAATGCAAGTATTACTGCATCAATAATAACAAACAGCGGAATAAGTAATGTATCTAGCAATACTGCTACAGTAGGATACGCAACTTATTTAAAAATTTCAGGTAATGACTTCTCACTAAGTGATGATGATTCAAATGCAACATTAGGAAAATTAAGTTTATCTAATGCTAGATATCAACCCAGACAAAGATACAAACTAGATACAGCAAATAATACAGTTAAATCAAACATTGTAGTAAGTGTAGGTGGTTCTGTAGTTACAAATTCTAACTATGACTTTGATGCTGGTGACAGATGGCAAGTTGCACCACTAACAAACATAACAACAGGAAGTGTAACATTTGGTTTAAGTACTAATGGTGCAGGTATTACAACTAATATTATAAACGGAAGTACAAGTTTCGATACTGTAAATTATACAACTGTTGATAACAATGACTATGCTTTTGTTGATGTATACCTAGATGGTACATATATTGAAAACACAGGAACTACAACATTTTATACAGTAACAAGCAATAGTGTGACCTTTGCAAATGTTGAATTATTACCAAACAAACAAATCTTAACTTCTTCAAATGTTTATATTGTAGAACATTCAACAATTGACTTTGTTGATTCATACAAAGGAGATGTTCCTGGATCCACATTAACAATTAAAGCATCAACCCATGATGATATTTCAGCAAAAATAACCACAGTAAGAAATTATGAAATAACACCTGATGTTGCTGATGACGAAATCATACTTATTGACATCGACGATACTAACAGATTCCTTAAAAAGCCTTCAGGGTTAAGAACTGACGAGTTATGGAAAACAACGTCAAATGTAAGTGCATTAGGAATTACAGATAGCAAATTTAATCCATTACCAAATGCAGGTTACGTTAACCGTAATAATGTTTCATATCAAGCATTTAATGTGCCAAGCATAGCAACACTATTTAACGATAACATCAGGTTTAAACCTGAAGCAAACGATACAATCCATGTAGCAAAAGCAGAAAATCAGGACTGGAATGTTTATAAATTAACAGACACCAACTCAACATTAAGTTTTGTTGAACAAGACGATGCCACAGAAACTGCATACTTGTATATGAATGACACTGACTTGTTTAGTTATGTAGACAACAATGCAATAGGTGGAACAGACAATGGCAGATATTTAGATTACCATTTAGTTATTAAAGATGCGGACTTATCAGAACAATTTGTTGTATGGACTAACCAGGAAGTAGTAAGCAGGAAAGGTGTTAAAATTTCCGACTTTGCAGGAGCAAATATGCTTACTGCAAATATTGTAACTATAGCACCTGCTAATGTAATGACTATTGGAAATATATTACCTTCGGTCACAGCATCAACTATTGCAACAGCAAATACAACAGCAAGTGCAGGAACAATTCAGATAACATCAGGAGTGTTTAATTTAGTTAATGGTGATACCGTAGGCTTTGCCCAAACAACACCAACACAGTTAAGTTTTACAACTTCAGCAGTAGAGCACATCACAGTAGTAGCATCAGACAATGTTGATGTTAGTTCTAACGTTGCAACATTTACAGCAAATACTAGTTTAGATTTAGCCAATGTTAAGTTTAATGGTAACAGCGGAGTCATAGCAATACAAAGTATAGAGACTGCCCAGTACGCCAATGTAACAGCAGGAGCATTTAGTGTTGGAGTTGAGTATATTATACTAGATGCTGGTAACACAAACTTTACTTTAATCGGTTCAGCAGACAGTACTGTGGGTACATTATTTACAGCCACAGGTGTGGGAACAGGAACAGGTACAGCGGCACCAACAACAGGTGTTTCATACATTAACGAAAGTAATATTACTTTCCCAAATAGTGTTTTAGAAGTAGCATCAAATCAAGTTGATATGACATTTGTTCATAATCAAAAGATTAAACTTTCGGTAGCAAATATTAATGTAAACGGTGCAAACATTGTTGAGGCAGGTAGAAGTATAGAATTAGTTTCAAGTAACACATCTTGGAACGGAACTACATTAGTTGTTGATGAAGTTGGAACACATTTTATTACTGTAAGTAGTGATGTGTGGCCAATAGATTATACATCAACAAGTGATCTAATAAACCTTTCAGCAATAGGCGTAACAGGATTTAAATTTAATCAAGTAAGCAATATACATGCTAAAGAGTACACAGTATCAAATGTAACATCATCAGGATTTACTGTATACGATGCTAATGTAACGGCCAATATTGCATCAGATAATTTAAGTGTAAGTTACTTTGGTAAAACACAAATTACTACTGGCACAAACCCAGATGGTAATGTTATTGTTGATCACGGTTTAGCATCAGGTGATATTGTAAAACTAATCGCTAACACATATAGTGGTTACTATTTTGTAGAAAATGCAACAGAAACAAGTTTTGTAATTGATGCTCCATATAATTCAAGTGTGCCTATAACAGGAAACATTATTGGTTCAGGAATCACAATAACAACAGATGCGGCTCATGGTATAGATGCAGGATATAGAGGCAAAAGAATTGCCGTTCATTTAGCACAGCCTAATTATTACAACCAGGTGTTTAATGTAACTGGTGTGCCCACTACAACTACTCTAACAGTATCTGACGCATTTAGTTACGCAGATGTGGCCAATGCACAGTTTACTCCTTGGGCAGTTTCTACAAGTTTTGAAGTAGGCGAAAGAGTTAAAAACGGCGATGTAATGTATGTTACAGCAAACGCATTCACATCAGGCTCAACATTTAATTCAGATAACTTAAATGTTGGCAAAGCGGCAATACTAACAACATTAGACCATAATAAAATTAAATTAAATAACACAGACATTGTGTTAAACAACATTACATCAGAAGCAGACATTGTAGAAAGTATTAACAAAGCAATGGCAATGAGACGTGGTGCAATAGACAGTGAGTCCCAGTTATCATTCGCAATGATCAAGGGCAAAGAAGATAAATTAAAACCACTTTTAGGTGATTATAGACAAATTGCAGGTGTGAGTCCCTATGTAACTGCTGATAATATTGAAAATACTGGATTAAGTGACGGCATGTCAAGAGCAGGCACAATGAGCTTTGTTACTAACCGACAAGGTTTTGTTAATGACCCAGCAAATCCATTATTTGCACAAGGAAACAATCCACTTTCAACACTTAATACAGATGCCAGTAATCCAATAAATTTAGGAAGTAATAACAGACAAGTAGCAAGTGATCCAACACAGGTCCCATTATTTAATATGAGCGACATCGGATCCACATCAGTACCAGGCGCAGGCCTAGACAGTGGTTCTAAACCTATTTTAGACCCTAGAAAAGCATTTGCAAGTATAAGTCAAAAACCCTGTGTTGATATGTGTAGTCCGATTCACATACCGCCAACACCAGTAACAAACCCTATTACACCACCAACCACAACAACAACTTGTTATGGTGGATCAATAGTAAATGCTTCAGGACAGCCTGGTGTTTACAGCATTAATGGTACAAGTCATGGTGACAGAAAATGGCTCGGTGAATGGGCTGGTTATTACACAGTAAATGGACGTCATGCAGGATTTGTATCACAATCAGGTGGTAATGGCAGAGGTAGACTCAGTGCAAAAGGATTAGCAGGTGCAATGATTTGGAGTGATAACGGCAGTACTAGAAACTTCAATATGCGATTGAAATTTACTAAAGCAGGAACATTTTATGTTCATGCATTTAATTCAGGTAGGTCAGGATATAACGATAGAACTTATGTAGAAATTAATAAGATCACAAGCGGCACTCAGAATTTAGGCAGAGTAAATTCCCAAAATACAGGAAGAGAATGGAACTTTAGTACACGTGGTGGTGTGCAAGAATTTACAGTAGTTGCAGATGATATCATGGAATTTAAAGGTACATGTAGAGGTGGTGGAAACCATTGGCATGGACTATGTATGCATATTTCAACTAGTGCAACAGGACTAGATATTTGTAGTACAACTAACTTGCCTGCTCCTACACCAGCAACAGGATATGCAAATCTTCCTGCAACAGTATCACCAACAACTTCATATCACGAGCAACAAAATCGTACTGCTAACCAAACAGACTCAGAATATTTTGTCTTAACAGGAAGTGGTACAGCAGAAGTATTATTTGATATGTTTAGTGGTGCTGATGGTATCGAAGTATTCCAAGGCGCAAGTAAAGGCGGTGAGAATGTTTTACTGGCTAGCAGTGGCAGTACTTCATTAATAAAATTAACTGATGCAGAAAAAATGCTAATTTTAAACAAAGCAGGTGGAACAACGCCATCACAAACTAAACCTGGTCGTGTATCAGTAGTTAAAGACTTTGTATTAACACCTAGAGTTGCAAGTGGTAACGGTGTGGCATATGGTGCCAAAATGGCATTTAATATTGACATAGCAAACGGAACCTATCTCAAAGTAGTTGTTAGAAAACCAAGTATTGTATACAGATATGTAATACAGTTACCTAATCAGCCTACTAAGCCTATAGATCCTAAAAGCAACCCTGTACCAGGACAATCATGTGGAGTTGCGGTGTATAGTCCAACAGCACCTACAGGAAATACAAATACACAATCACCTATATATGCACCTATTGGCGCACCAACTACTACTAAGAAACAGAAGCCTATATCAATAGGTGGTATTGGTGGCGGTGGCGGAGGTGGTGGCGGATCATATGGTGGAGGCGGTGGCTATTCTACCTTACAATTATATAACAATGCGTCGCTAAAACAGTTTGCTAAAGGTTTCAGCAGACTTACGCCAGATATGAAACACCACTTTAGTCTTAACTTTGGTGGATTTGGATTAGCACCTATGGCTGGGTTCAGCATGGTGCCTGATGTATTTAAGAAAACAGTTAAAGTAACATCAGCAAACAGTTATGGTAAATATCAACCATTAACAGGCACACAATTTGTAAACAACACAGTACAACGTGTCACAGGCAATCAGATAATGCCTTTAGCACAACCATTAAGAAATGTAGCACCTAGCCAACCAGGCAAACTTAGAGCATTGGATATGGCAAACTATCCATTCTGGAACGAGTTAACATATACTGGTGATACTTACTATAAGAAAGGAAATAACTTCTTTACTTATGTACCTGGTAAAATTGGTTCTGATATAAGATTACAAGACGGAACATTAATTGGTAATATTTTAGACGACTTTAATATTGCAGACGGAATATCTGGATTAGATGTATTACTTACATACCCAGGAACAATTCCAAATGTATTGCCAAACCCAGATCAAAGTCAAATAGACTTAGCATCAAATATTACAATACCTGCCGTAGATGCTCCAGTAGACAGCAACATAGAGTTTACAACAGTACCTACTATAGAACTAACACCTAAAATCAGAGACAAAAATGGTAATTATGTTCCTGCAGGCCCTAAAGTAATTTGCTCATTAAGTAAACCAACACCTGGTATAGACATACCATTGGATGATATGACAGGTATTTCATCAGGTGATGAGTTAATTATTAACAGCACTAGAATTACTTTCCCAGGATCAGATCCTAGAGCTATTGAGACGGCACTAAGATGTACTCAAGGCAGTGGGTACATGGTTCATGATACATTTAAAGACGGAAAACCTGCTATAAGAATTAGCAGTTGCTCAAATGCTCCATTAACAATCAGAGATGGTTGTGCTGGTGGCATATACAAAGAAGTATTAGACTTCCACGTTGTCAGAGGTTTTGACCAATCAGAAACAAGTAACACAGCAGTATTACCATCAACAACAGGTTATAGTGTTTCAGGTGGAAACGCGGCAGGAACAGCCGTAGAAACTTCGTCAACATACACATTATATAATACTTCAGGAACAGCAACAGGAACTTTTGCCGGTTCAGGCGGAACGCCAGGTATCGAGACAGGTGCAGTACTATCAAGCAAAGTCACATCAACAGGTGGTAGCGGATATACTGTAGGCGACAGATTAAGATTAATGGGTGGTTTACCAATAGAAAATCCATATGGTGGCATTACAGAGTTATGTATAGACATGCCTGGTATGGGATATTCAAGTTCTGCAAACGTAAAAGTTTACATAGGTGACGGTACAACGTCAGGCTCAGGAGCACTTGCAGGAACTGTGGTATTAAATACTGAAGGAGGCATTGCAAGTATTTCTGTAACAGCACCAGGTGAAGGTTATGATTTTAGTACTCCACCAAAAGTAAGAATTATAGATATAGGTGCTGGACAAATTGGCAATCAAATGAATGCAACAGTCACAGCAAAAGTAGGATCAGGCAAAGGCATGCCTCCAAGAGTTGCTAAGTTTATTGTTGCAAGTATAAAACCTGACTTCCCAGGTGCAACTACGGGTACAGTAACAAGTTTACAAATTATTGATCGAGGAGTTTATAAGCAATTCCCATCAGATTTAACAATGGGTGTTCCATTAGAGTACGATGCTATCGGGCTTGGTGATGAAACAGGTGTTGATGGTAACGGTGTATACTTCCAAGGCACAGGACTAGGGCAGTTTAATCCATTAAATGATAACGAAAGATTAGGTTCACCAGGTGCATACGACCCATTAGCAGGTACTGTTACTGGCGGAACTGGGTGTAGAGTGTTCCTCACAGCAAGGGAAATACCTGACTGTTCAGAAAAAGGTGATGTAAAATCTAAACTAGGCTTGCCTGACATGGTAGTGGACATCAGTATTCCAGAAGACTTAGCCGCATGTATCAATACAGCATTAATAGACGCAGGTTACGATCCTGATAAAATACATGTTGACATAGGTAACATAAATGACTTAGTTGATCTTCTTAAATTTAGAACACCAGGTTATGATGGATTAGAAATTGGTGAAGGTACTCCTGGATTCCTAGACAGATTAGGTATTCCTGCAGGAGATTATAACATAAACAGTTTATGTATTGATGCAGTTTTAGAAACACCTAACTCAGAACTCAGGAAGTCAAATAAAATAGCATCAGGTACAAATTTATTAGATGATAACAGATTCCAAATCTCAACAATACCTGACTCGCCAACTATTGCTATTAATTGTGTAGACACAATTGGTAATGGTTACGACGGATTAGGTAATGGCAGAGGTGATGGTGGTGCAGGTCAAGACTCTAACAGTATTTTAGGTGATGGAACCACTAACTTCTACACAGACTTATTCCAATACGAACTCAGAACAACTTCAGGTGCGGCTGTTAGCACAATGAACTTACAACAAGAATGTAAAGTTTTATTCCTAGAAAGTTCAAGGTACAGTACAGAGTCAGGTTTAGACTTAACAACTATGTCTAATGTATGGATTGATAATTATAACAGCACAGGTTGGAACTATTTAGAGAGTAATGTTAGTAAACTAGCACAGCCTAAATTAGTAGATACTACTTTTGTAGACAATGCTATAATATATGATCAAGACAGTGGTGAAAAAGAGTATGACTTACATTTTTACGATCCATTCAAAGGTATAATACCAGGATTTATAGACAAAGAAATTACATTTAAAGGAAATAACGATCCTGTTGTATATAATAATGCAAGATCAGGATTTGGTAGAAAAGATATAGGTAAAATTTGGTGGAATACAAGCACAGTAGCATATAACTGGTACGAACAATCAGAATCTAATAGAGAAAGATGGTTAAATTGGGGTAGTACATTCCCAGGCAGTGGAATCACATTATATGAATGGGTAGAGGACTCGGTACCACCAGTAAACTATACTGGCACAGGTATTCCTAAAAATACAGCAGAGTTTGTGGTTGAAAGAAGAATTAATCCTGTAAATGGCAGATATACTAACTACTATTACTTCTGGGTACAAAATAAAACAGTACTAGAAAATAGTGCAGTTGAAGATCTTGGTAGAGAATACGATACTTTAACATTAGCCAAGTATCTTGCTGACCCAGTGGGTGCAGGAATACCATTAATAAGTTTTGTAAGTGAAAAATCCTTTGTATTAAGCAATATTGCTTCTTTATTAAGAGAAGATGAACAAAACTTACAAATTAACTTTAGCAGAAACTTAAATCCAGTAGGGCAAAGTCATACAGCATGGAAACTGTTAAGAGAAAAAGACAATAACAGTATTATTCCTGAAGATTTAAGTAACAAACTCATAGACAGTTTATGTAGCGAAAATGCTATTGGACAAACAGTACCAGATGTACTACTCAGTGAAGTAGAAGCATACGGAGTTAAGTTTAGACCAAGACAAAGCATGTTTAAAGACATAAAAAATGCCAGACAGGTTTTACATTATACATTAAATGAAATTTTAGCAGACTTACAGTTAAGCACAAACTATCCTAATTGGGATAGCACATTGCCTGCAACAAGAACTTACATTAACACAGTTAGTTGGTACGGAACACAGTATACTGACGCAACATCTAATAAAAAAGTAAGGTATGATAGTACATTTAAACCAATCTATAAAGTTAATAGTGTACAAGAATTAGATACACTTAAAAATATACCTGATAATACTATTGTACAAGTTAAAGGGCCTAATGTTACGTTATATTCTTTACATAAGTATATTTCAGCAACAAAAACTTTTGAATTAATAGAAATACATAACGATAACGTACAACTTACAGAATCGGTATATACAGACGAAACTAACACAGTACTAAGTAGCGAATTAAGACTATTACTAACAGCTCTTAAAGACAATGTGTTTGCAGGAACAGAATTATGGAATAAATTGTTCTTTGCTTTAATGAAACATGCATATTCAGAACAAAAACAATTAGACTGGGCATTTAAAACCAGTTATGTTTACATAGAAAAAGAAGAACAAGACTTAATAGAAATTAATGGCTTAAAAATTGATAACTTTGATAAAGTCCTACAGTATTTTGATGAAGTAAAACCATATACTGCAAAAATAAGAGAATATAAAGATGGTAAGTCACCAGTTAGAGAAACAATAGGCGTAAATGCTGTTAGTGACTTTGATAAGCCACCATATGCTGATGCAGTAACAGGAAATGTCAGAATTTTAGACGACTTCCTACAAGCAGATTCAAATATTATACAAACAAATAATGCATATACAAAATATTATAGTATCGCAGACAAGTCCGCAGATCCTATTAGACGCTCTAAAGAAACATTAGTATTTGACAGAGTAGATTACCAGTTATTACCGCAAGACTTTAGTCCTGCTGTTAATGTTGCTAGTTGGACAGCAAATGCAACATATCCTAAGAGCTCATATGTTATAAACAGCGGAACTTACTATAAAGCAAATGTAGACATCTCAGGAAGTGCATCATTTAGCAGTACGAACTGGCAAAGTTTAGGTTCTAACATTAGTGTTGTGCCAGTTGCTGATACATCAAATAGTGCGATAGCAAGAAACATAGTAACACTAACATTACAATCTAATACAGAAGTACAGTCAAACACAGTTGTAAAGGCGTCGGAAAGAGCATTTAAATTTAATCCTGCTATACAGACGCAGTTTGCAAGTGAGTTGAACACATACTTCTCCGTCACAGACGCAACGTCTAACGCAAATGTTATCAGTAGTGCAAACATTAGTGGTAGTATAGGCAATGTCACAACAGTTATTAATGCTGGTGGCTTAGATAAAACGTTAGCATTAGTTAAAACCGCTACAGGTGGTGATTTCCAAGGTGATATTTTAGACGGAAACTTGTTTACACAAACTTATGGTGTAGACAGCAATACATATCAAGCAAAAATTGGATTTAACAGAACAGGTTGGGGTTCAGATAAGTTTGATTTAGGTGTTAAAGTTGATAACTACATTGGTGTATTTAATACAGCAATAACAGGCAATCAAGTTACTTTTGAAAAAGAAGGTGTACTTTATGACGGATTTGATGGAGTATCATTTAAACGTGTTGCATATGGCGAAGAAAGACCACAAGAACTTTCAATAATTGAGCCATTAGAAACTATAGTGTTTAAAGTAACAACAAATATTAACCCTTCAGCCAATGCAAGTCTTGATGATGCAAGTGCAAATGCAAGTACAGTTAAATATCAAATTACTAATAATGTATATGGTGAAACAGAGTTTTTAAGAATTAAACAAGACGGTACTACCACAACAACATTAAGTGCTAACATATATACTTACAGCGATAGCATTAGTGTAGCAAATGCAAGTGTTCTTGTCAAGCCACTTAGCCGAATACCTGGTGTTATGTGGGTTGGATCAGAAAGAATTGAATACTCAGTAAGAGATACAGGTGCTAATACAATATCTGGCTTAACCAGAGGAACAAATGGTACGTCTACACAAGATTGGGCAAGTGGTACAGAAGTATTAAACGCAGGTTCAAGTGAACATTTTGATAGTTATACAACAGCATCAAATGTTTGGCTAGATACAGGCGCATCTAGTTTAGCAGATTTAGGTAATATAAGCGGTAGTGCTAGTATAATGCGATTCCTACATGGTCGTGAATAAAAACAGGGTTTAACAAAGATGATAAATAGTGTTATGAAACAGGAAGTTGACGAAATGAAACAAGAAATAAATAAAGCAGAAAATGAAGTAGTGAACGAAAATGCTGGTATAGGCATGAACGGTCATATTTTAATTCGCGATAAAGAAACAGGCGAAGAGCTAGTAAATAAACGTAATGCAATCCATTATGGTAATATGGCCAACATAGTAGCAAATGCTTTAAATAACCAATCACAATCATATATACATTATATGGCTTTTGGAAATGGTGGAACAAGTGTAGATACTGCTGGTAAAGTTATATATAAATCACCAAGAGTTAGTGAAAGTTTTGAAGCAAGTGCAGACTTGTATTCCAGATCATATAATAAAGTGATCTCATCAGCGGCGGCTGACCCAACAACAGACAAAATTGAAGTAGTTGCAGGATCTTCATTTACAGATTTAAAAATTACATGTACTTTGGGCTATGCAGAGCCAAGTGATCAAGATTTATTTGATAGCAGTACAACAAATGAAGGAAGTTATGTGTTTGATGAACTAGCATTATACAGTTACCCAACAGACGGGTCAAGTATTACAACTAGTAAAATGTTAACTCACGTAGTTTTCCATCCAGTACAAAAATCCCAAAACAGAATTATAGAAATTATCTATACAGTAAGGATACAATTGAGTTAATAAATTATGCCATATTCAGTAAGCAATTCAGACAGTAGTTTAAATTTCACAGTACAAGATGGTGCAGTAGACACTAGTACTTTGTCAGTAGCATTAGTCGGCACAAATGCCGAAAATTATGGTGACGATATTGCAAGAAACGACATACATCTATTAGAAAACTTTGCAAGTATTTCAGCACCAATGGCAGGCACAGTATTAACTGGCCAGTTATGGTATGATAAAACAGATAGTGTATTAAGAGTATACAAAGGCACAACTGGTGGATGGGTTAATTTAGAAACAACAATTTCAGCATCAGCACCAACCAGACTTACTGCAAGATCTGGTGAAGCATATTTTAACTCTGCAAACACCAAAGGTTATATATTTGACGGTGCTAACTGGAAACCTACAGGGTATGCTGGTGAAGTAACAAGTGATTATTCCTCAGACAGTTTAGTTAAAAATCCCACAAAGTTTGGTTCAAAGATCAGAGCAATATTCCTTAAAGATACATCAGGAAGAGCTCATCCATGTTTAGCATTAGTGTATGTAAATAACTCTACAACTAACGAGTTATATGGCACAGGCACAAATGGTGAAACATTAATGGCTTTGTTTAACCATGACGATCAATTTACAGTAGACAATGTTACCTCAGAAACTGAAGGCGACAATATTAACTACTATGCAGAATTAAATGCAACAGGTGGCATTGGTGTTATACTTAACAAAGGTATGAACCTTAGATCAGACTACATAGCGGAAGCGGTAGCATTGGCTACTGAAGCCGTAACAGCCCAAAAGGCAAATGCACTTATTACAACTGGTAATGCAGTTATTACAGCAGACAATTTGATTCATGTTGGTAGAAGTTATATACCAACAGCAAATATTACAGAAACATTAGGTGACTTAACACATTTATTTGATCAAACTCATACACAAAATTTATATGTTGGCGGAAGTTCAGCAGGTGAAATTAGATTTGGTGGAAATAATATAGTAAGTATTGGTAATGCAAGTACACAGGCTAGTGTAATATATACACAAGACTTATTTGTAGGTGACGATCTTGTTGTAACTGATGACATGGCTGTAACAGGCAACACAAATTTAACAGGCAATACAGATATAACTAACAACTTACAAGTTAATCAAAATATTACAGGTAATGCCACAGTAACAGGCGTAACTGTTACAGACGGCACTTTACAAATAAATTCAGGAAGTATAACTCAAGGAGTTAACGGAACATTTAGTGGTACAGTACAATTTGGTACATTAAGCGATGGCACAATTGGTATTACAGCATGGGCAGATGAAGACACTATGAGTTCAAATAGTGCAACCCTAGTTCCAACACAGCAAAGTGTTAAGGCGTATGTAGATACTGCAAACACTAACATGAAAACTTATGTAGACTTGCAAGATAACTCACAAGATTTAGATTTTGCAGGTGATAGTGGTACAGGTACTGTATTAATTGGTGGCACAACAGATAGCCAATCAATAACATTCACAGGCGGAGATGGTATTACATCTACTGCTGGATCACAAACACTAACATTAGATGTTGATAACACAGTTGCAAGAACAAATGTTAATGAAACTTTTGATGCAAATGTTATAATTACAGGTAATTTAACAGTAAATGGTACTCAAACCACTGTAAACTCTGCAACATTAAGTGTTGCTGATAATATAATTACATTAAACAGTGACGCAACAGGAAGTGCATCAGTAAATGCAGGCATAGAAGTTGAGCGTGGAGACGACACAAATGTACAATTAAGATGGAACGAAACATCAGATACATGGCAATTTACAACTGATGGGTCAACATATACTGATATCATTACATACGGTAGTCTTAGTGTTACTAGTGCAAGTGCAAGTGGAAACGGTGGATTATCATATAATAACACCACAGGTGTATTATCATTTACACCAGCAGATACAAGTTTGTCAACTAAGACAACAACAAATTTATCAGAAGGCACAAACTTATACTATACAGACGCAAGAGTACTAACAAAAATAAATGCAACAGCGGCAAGTCAATTAAGTGATGTATCTTATAGTTCACCAAATGTTGGCCAAACATTACAATGGAGTGGATCAGCATGGGCGGCGGCAACCCCGGCCTCAGGTGTTACTACACTCGTAAACTTAACTGACGTTGATGCAGGTGGCAGTACAACAGGACA
>TARA_R110001632_G_scaffold4697_2_pt1 | contig 15560 bp, 18 predicted proteins | sample TARA_R110001632 | Tara Oceans TARA_R110001632 (sample SAMEA4398266) | marine metagenome | biome: Polar Biome; feature: [SRF] surface water layer (ENVO:00010504); material: water (ENVO:00002006), including particulate matter (ENVO:01000060) such as... | depth 5 m
AGACAGAAGGTTAAACATTAATGCTTCTGGTGGATTACAAATTGACTCTGCTCCAGTTGGAGGTGATGTATTTACACTACCAAGAGTCGGAGGTTTAAACCAAGCAAGTGGATGTGATGTTATTCAATCATCAGTATTAATTCCAGGTGGTACATTCCAAGCTGGAGATATGTGGCAGTTAAACGGAGCAGATAGTGCATCAGGTAGTACTGGTTTTGTATACTCTGCGTTTTGGATTTCTACTGTAGGTACTGTTGGTCAAGCAGCTACTGAAGAAATGAATCTTGGACAACAAGAAAGTCAGAATGCAGCATGGTCAAGAGCCTATCAAAAAACTATTTACGTAGGTACTCAAGATGGTACTGGTATTGGTAGTGAGTTAGTATGTTCAGGATGTCCATCAGAGGTTAGTGGTACTAATTATGGTGGTATTGTTACAAAAGCTGTAGACTGGACATCAGATCTTTATCTGGTAGCTAGAGTGTGTGTAGATAACTCAGGAGCAACTTATGTCAATCATGGAGCAACACTAAGAAAAATTAACTAATCGACTTAATAGCTGCGCTGCTATAAAGTTTATTTAGGTCGGGCCTCTGCATTTTATAGCCATTTTTTGCAGAGGCCTTTTTATGTTTTGAAACAAAATAGAACTTAGATATATAATAAGTGATTACAGATTGTGAGGACTTGATGTGATTATAGTATTTTATTTTCTTTAAGGGGTTAGCTTAATTGCTAGCCCCTTTTTTTAGGCTCCTTTTTTCCAAGATTTAGGGGATATATAAACTGTTGGTATATTATTTTGAAACAAAAAGTAAACTACCAGTATAATAGATGTAACAACGAAGTTACAAACAAACAAAATAAATATTATGAACTACACAAAACAACAATCAACAACAGACAACTTACTACAAGAAGTAGTTGGCACAATCGAAAACGAGTCTATCCACACTCTAAAATCAGACTTCACCGGATGGAACTTAGTAGAAGCAATAGAGAATCTATCCTTCGAACTAAAGAGATTAAACGACAGAGAAGAACAAAAGTAAAACCAAACGGGAGAGCCACAACGGCTCTCCCTTAATTAACCAAATATAATATAATATTATGACAACAAAAGAAATTGCAGTCTTCTTAGAAGACACGAGAGTACAGATCCAATCAGCGATCGATGAATCATTTAGACCTAAGTACAAATCAAACACATGGTTGAAACAAACAGATCTAGGCGCAGTAGAAAGAATTATCATGCAACTAGTAGATGCAAAAGAGGATGATCAATTCTCTAATAAGTGGCTAGTAGAACAAACTGGATTCTCTAGTAAATGTATTAGAGAGAACCTTAGTAAGCTAATAATGAAGCACATGGTAAAGAAAGTTGGATGTACACACACATACACTACTGTAAAAATATTTTAACCAAATGACTAGACAACAATTTATAGAAGCCTTATTTGATATTGACGATCTGGTGGCTTGGGGTAAAAACGATGCCTATTGCGCATACCCTAAGTCACCATACCCTGAGATGTTACATACGGATGCTGTAAAGTTTTGTATTAATCCACTCAAGGGCAAGCGTAATGGTAAGAACGTAACCAATATTAATTGCCTACTCTTTGAAATGGACAAGGATGTAAATGGTAATATAATACCACCTAAAGAACAACTATGTATGTTCGAGGCATCGGGTTTACCTTTTACTACTATGACATGGAGTGGCACTAAATCAATGCATGTTATCGTGCGCTTAGAGCGACCTGTACCAGAGAAATGGTTTAGACCACTATGGAAAGCAATTGCTCGCGTACTGGTTAATCAGGGACTTCCGATAGATCCTGCTACTATGAAGATACCACAAATCAGTAGACTACCTCTTAGTTATAGAGGCGATAAACTACAGAGATTAATTAGAGTAAATAAAAGAGTAGGTTATCTTGAATTAGTCGAGTGGTTAAAACTAAATGGTGAAACTATTAGACTACCTAGAAAGCCCAAGTCTAAGCCGCTTGTAGTAAATCAAAATTACAGTGCTACTTCGATGTGGCGATTTGCTAATAAGTCTTGTGCTAAATTTAATGGTGAGTATCGCTCATACGCAATGACAGGTAATCACATGTGGCTTTTCGAATTTGGTAAACAGTGTCTCCGAGCAGGTCTTACACTCGATGCCGCATTGACAATAAGTAAACAAAATTGGGGCGACACGTATAACACTACCGCAACCGCTGCTACGGATATAGAAATACCAATTCGTAAAGGCTATGAATGGAAACAAAATAAACAATGACAATAAATTACAATATCGATCACAAGCTCCTCAGCCAACCTATCTTTATGGAGAAACGATCTGCACTTAATCGCATAGTCCTACTGTGTGTACTCAGTCAGATAGTACATTTTACTAGACACACAGGCAGATGTCAAGTATGGATTAATCAGATAGCTAAGGATTATGGCTGTAATACTCGAGTAGTGGCAGGTGCTCTCAAGGCACTAGTTAATGCTGGTCTAGTTAAAGAGGTAAAGCCTTGGAATCATAAAACTAAAGAGGCAGGCTGGTACCTGGCAGGTAGTAGACTGGTACCTGGCAGGTCGCAGACAGGTGCTCCCACTACACAAGTAAATAATATAAAATTATTTAAAAGGGAGGATGTAGTTGACACTCCACCTCCTTTTAAGAAAGAATTCACCTTCCCTGCCCAATCTACTCATAAAAATAAATACAACAACTCAGATGAATAAAGAAAATATAGTACTCAAATACCTCTTAGCAAATAATGAATGGATAACTCTTACACATGATCTAATATTTACAGAAGAGAGACGCTTAATTAAATCACTAGCCGATCAAACTGTTAGAGAAGGTAGACAGACATCTATCCAACAGATAGGCCTACTAGTTAAACAGTTAGATAATTATGAAGCCTTACGTAAACTCAAAGACATACACCAGACCCCTATGCCAGACAAGGCTGTCTTTGAAGAACTACGTCTACAACTTAGACTAGAGGCCAAGTCTAGAGTCTTAATGGAAATAGCAAATCAACAACTAACTCCTAAACAATATGCAGATGTACTCAAAGATCTAAACGACTTAGAATTAGATCAAAAACCAGAAGAGTTAAATCCACCAGTTTCATTTAAAGACTGGTCACAACACATAGCACCAGATCTAGTCTATCTAGATTCAGGTATCGAACCACTCAGAGGTACAGGTACTGATACTAAAATAGGAGATGTGTTTAATATCTTAGCAGCCTCTGGTAACTTTAAGACTGGACTCATGACCTCAATTACTAAATCACAATTAGTAGCAGGTAGAAATGTTCTCTTTTATAGTATGGAAGAAACAGCACAATCATTTAATGCTAGAGTAGGTCAAGGCTTACTAGGCTTAACTGAATGGCAATATGCACAGTTAACTGAAGATGAAATTAGACATCGCTTTAGAGATCACAAATTAGGTGAACTAGATGTGATCTCTGGTAAGGTGATACATATAGAAGACATGGCTGCAGAGATTAAGGCACTAGAGCTAGAGAGAGGTTACAAGTACGACTTTATTATTCCAGATTACTCTGCTATGATAGAGGTTAAAAACTCAAGCAAACAGGCTAGAGAAGATCAGTTAATCTCTAAGATCTTTAGAGAACTTAAAATGATAGCAACTACTCAAGGCAAAGTAGTAGTTACCGCTATACAGGCTAATAGAGAGGGTTACGGTAAATCTAAATCACCAAGAGTAGAAAACACTGGTGGTAGTATGGGAGGTGTACACGTAGCGGATATGATGGTTTCACTAAAATACAAAACAAATCCACAAGCACCACAAAGAGCTACACTTGCAGATGTAAGACCAGAAGATGTAAAAGGTTTTGTTAAACTAACTATTAGAAAAAAACGTACAGGTACTATAGCAGTCGATGATGCATTCTTATTTGAACACACAGCAAATGGTAACATGACATTTACAGACAGAATGACAGACGATATGGATAACATAGAGATTTGGGATAACTTATTTGATACAGAATAATATGAAGCGAAAAAAGAACAGACAAGCAGACTTCTTTACACAGTACGATAATCTACTGATAGAAGCAGAAATCTTTTGTAATCACAAAGACAGTAAAGACTGGTTTTGGTATACTTACGGAATGACTATTAAGGAGGCACTTACAGGTGTTAAAGATAAACTCACAGAACTAGAACACATACGTATGGCTCTAACTGCATATACAGACGGTCTACTCGAAGGCTTAGAAGGTTATGAGGAATATGAATGGTGTGATGGAGTTAAACAACACATGAGGCAAATGTATCACGAGCTCTTTGATTTACAAATGCGGTTAGAAAACTTAGATAAATAATATAACAAAACAAATTATGGATATAAAAATACCAAGTGGATTTGATCACATAAAAGATGAAGGTATACTAATGTTCTTAGGCTTTATCCAGAGAGTCTCAGAGCGCTACGGTTACAACGAGTGGTATACATTAAGTAAAGAAGATTGTGCCATTATTTGTAATAAGAACGGAGTTGGTTTGATTCAGTGGTTACATAGACATGACCTACCTGGTTTAGAGATAGGAGATCCATACTCACACACAATGATGTTTAGATTGAGAGACCCTAGATTCTTACCTAATATAGGCAAAGGCTCACATGTAACTTGGTTCTCACCTACTGATGAGAGAGGTCGCCTAGTATGGATGTACATTATAGGCTGTGTAAATCATAACCTCTTAGTAGACGAAATGATAGACCCGCAAAACGCATACCATAGGCGCCAACATAACTGTAGAAATATCGAAGAGTTTAAAGTAACTCGAGAAGCCTTACACTACGTAAAATTAAGAGACAGAGAGAGTGAATAACTTTATCACAAAGAATTACGATAAAATAGTCAAGATGTCTGGTAACATATGCCGTTGTGGTAAAGACACCAGACAAGAACTAGCACACTACGCTATGGAACAGTTTATGACACATAAGCGTGGCCAAGAGATAGTCGATAGAGGACAGGGTATGTTATTCCTCAGTGGTATTATATGGCGTTCGTATAAATCAAAGACATCACCTTACCATAAGTTATACAGACAAAGTGGTAGAGTACATGAGTTATTCCCTAAGACCGCTGAGAAGATCCAAGATGAAGAGTATGATTACGAAACAGATCTAACTATAGAATCTATCCAAGGCATCTTAGAAGACATGCTATCAGATACCACAGAACAATGGTACAGAGCGACACTATTTAATATGTACTTACAAGAGTCTAATTACTCGGAGTTAGCAAGGATCACAGGTATACCGAGAACATCAATCTCACAAGCAGTACAAGAATGTAAGGCTTACATAAAACAAAGAATAGACAATGGAATTAATACTTAGTATATTAGGCGCTGCCGCTATAGGGCACTTAGCCGCTGACTTCTTCTCACGATATGAGTGGATGCCTGACAAACCGATGAAATGCAATATGTGCATAACCTTTTGGTTAAATTGCGTACCTTTTATATTACTATATGGATGGCGTGGTGTTTTATACACTGCGTTGGCCTCTATTGTATCTGAATTATACTTAAGACAATTACTATGACACAAGAAGATTATCAATGGCTAGAAGCCAACCCGTTAGTCCTACAAAACATTAGACTAACACAAGAACAGAACCGTAGAGTGTTTAACATCTATAACTCAATAACAGGTGAGAACAAGCCTCCGACCTCTTGTGGTCGTTGTGTTCAAACCGTAAAAAACAGATTAAAATTCGAATATGAAAAGCAAAGAAATAAAAATTGATGGTATTACCTATAAGGTAAGTGCTACCACAGACAGAGGTGTCAAAGACGCCGAACGCATGTTAAAGAAGTCACTGAAACAAACTAAAAAACAAGACAACACAAATGGACCAGAAACCGAAGAGGGGCAACCCGAACCTATATAAAGGTATGCCGTCATTAAACCCTAATGGCAGACCTAAGGGCGCAATGAACAAGACTACTGAGAATATTAGAAAGGCGTATCAGCAATTGACTGAAGACAACCTAGATAATATGACCGCATGGCTTGCACAGATAGCCGCTGACGATCCGAAGCAGGCTATGGAGATGATGATCAAGTTATCAGAGTATGTAATACCTAAGTTGGCTCGTCAAGAGATAACAGGTAATGATGGAGCAGATCTATTCTCAAATGTTAAATTTGACTTTGGACCTGATGTTAACTCAGACGAAAGAGATCAAGAAACAGAGGCTTAATGAGATACACAGGTTTTACACCACATCCTAAACAGAGAGACATGGTCAATGGCATTATTTCAAGTGATGCTAAGTACCATGTTGCCTGTGTAGGTAGACAGTTTGGTAAGTCTATGATGGCGATGAACCTCGTACTCTATTGGGCTATTAACTCAGGACCATGTAAAATCTTGTGGGTTAGTCCCGTGTACTCACAGACCTCTAAAGTACAGAAGGAACTGATGTCAGCCATAGGAGCTTCAGGTATTGTCAAGTCTTGTAACTATAGTGAAAACTATATCTCACTCAAGAATGGCTCAGAGATCTTATTCAGATCAGCGGAGAAGTATGATAACATTAGAGGACTTACGATGGATTATGGTGTACTCGATGAGGCAGCCTTTATGAAAGAGGATGCATGGCGAGAGGCTATCAAACCAGTATTTCTTGTGAAAGGTAAGAAGGTACTCTTTATCTCTACACCTAAGGGTAAAACATGGTTCTATGAGTTATATCAGTTGGCCAACGCACACGACTACCCACAGTACCAGAGCTACACAGGCACATCTTATGATACACCTTATATAGATACATCGGAAATAGAAGAAGCTAAGAAGACGCTACCTAAGAATGTGTTTGATCAAGAGTATCTTGCAAGGTTCATAGATACTGGTGGTGAAGTGTTCTCAAACTTAGATGAGTGTACAGTTGATAAGTGGCCTCAAGCACGTGGCAAGATCTTCTGTGGGATTGACCTTGCAAAACAAGAGGATTATACTGTGGCTACCTTTATGGACTCAGATGGTAAGGTAGTAGAGATCTATCGAGCTAATGCTCAAGAGTGGTCTACTATGACACGTGACATCTTACAGTTAATTAGAAAACATCAAGCCACGGTTTATATAGAGGTTAACTCTATCGGCGATGTTATCTATGAGATGATAGCCAAAGAGTGGCAAGACACACATCCATTCCAAACTACATCGAAGTCTAAAACAGAAATCATAGAAGGTCTAATACTAGATGTTAACGAAGCCAGTATACAGATACCATCTAAGGGGCTCTGGCCTTACCTCTATGACGAGTTATCAGTATTTACTTATGACTATAACCCTAAGACTCGAAGTATCAAATACGGACACCCAAGTGGTTTCCATGATGATACTGTAATTGCACTAGCCTTAGCTAATTATGCACGTAAACAAGGCAAGTCTTATGGTACTTACGCTATCATGGGTAAAAGGTAAATTCAAATTCAAACTAATTTATATTTCTTAGTATATGAGCATCAAGATTAATATTAACGAAAAACAATACAAGATCCCAGATCGTCTGACTGTTGACCAATATCACAAGGCAATACAGTTTGACTGGTCTGATACTAAGTACTATCCAATGATAGTGTCACAATTAACTGGAGCTCCTATAAAACAATTAATGCTAGCCGATCAAGATGCTATGTTATTAGCGATTGGCTTTATGGTTAAGGCGATGAATGATAGAACTGAGTGTAAAATGTTAGACTTAGACCACATTACATTTGGCCAATTTATAGATCTCGATGTTTACCTTACAGGTGGCTTAGATCAAAACTTTAAGTCTATTATAGACATCATAGCACCTAAGGCGGAATATGCAGACGAGGCTATGTGGGCTGTAGATAAATATGCTGACTTTAGAACATACACATACAGACAGTACTCTGCGCTCTTTGGTATAAACGACAGAGCAACACAAGAGGAATTAGAAGATGAGATACCTAAAACAAAAGACGCATCCGCTAGAGCATGGTATAAAATCATAGTTGGTTTAGCTAACGGCGATGTACTTAAAATAGACGAGATCACAGATCAACCTCTTAGAAAAATGCTTAACTTTATGGCTCTACAGAAAGAGCAACAGTTAGAAGAAAACCAACGTAAATTAAAAGAAAGAAGACAATATGACTTATCAAGGAATCGTAGATAATTTTAGAGCTATATGTGATGCACATGAGATAATCAAAGAATTTGGTTATGGTGCTATCTCAGATATTAAGACCATGAATGTGGATGCGGGCATTAATTCCTTTGGTAGTCCTGATTATGCAGAATCACAGACGCTCTACCCTTATGTGTACTTAGTACCAGGGCAATCTACTAGAACATCACAAATGATTACTTATAGATTTAATATGATTGTGATGGACACTGTCTTAGATAATGGTTTAGAAGTAATTACCTCTTTCAATCAACAAGATCAAAGAGATCCACCTTATGGTACTACTCTAGAGGTCCAGTCTTCATGTCAACAATATGTCGATGATATTTTAGCACAACTTAGATTAGCTCATGATGGTGGCTCATTAAGAAACCCACTGTTAGATGCACAATTATCTGTTAACCTAACACCATTTAAAGAGAGGTTCCAAGATACTGTTGCAGGTATGACGGCTACGATAGAACTCGAAGTTGCTGCACCGCTTAATCTATGTATAGCGCCAATTAAAGATCAATTACCTCTATTACTAGATACTATCGCAGTAGGTAACATAGACAACTTTGACTACAATTATGGACAGATCAATACATGGGATATACCTAAAGCTACTGCAACATATAGAATAGAATGGAATTTTAGGGTTAGTCAGAATGTACCGCTAGTGAATGTAGATCCAAGTCCATATCAATACCCAGGGTTTACTATTTTTGAAGACAGTCAACCATACGAACCAGGTAAATACTTAGCGGTGAACACATGGGTGAGTAATGAGACCGAAGAAACAACACTAAGAGGTCAAGTAGAATTTACTACAAGAGATGATGACCCTGATGATAGACGCGTCTTCTTTGGCTTTGGTTATATAGGTGCTACTTACCCTAATGGTGATCCAGTAAGCGGCCCAATATCAAATGCAATTAACACACGAAATGGTTCAATTAGAATATACAAAGTTAACTAATGACAACAGACGAATTTGAATCAGCGTTAGAAGGTTTCGGAGAAACTCTAGGCAATCTTAGCCCTCTCTTATTTGAGATAGGTGGTCGTATTGTTGATGAGATGAAAGCCAATGCTCCTTATGATACAGGTGACTTAAAGTCTAGTATCAAGGCAGTGATTGATGAAGACTCACTCTCGTTTCAAATGTTAGCTTATGGTCTATTCCAAAACTTTGGTGTTAAACCAGATTACAATACTAAAAACACACCTAAACCATTTAACTCTCGATTCGGAGGTATTACAAATCCAACAGAGGTACCATTTGGCGTAGATCCACAACCGCTCTCAGGAAAGTTCTATAAATATAAAACAAGAGCATATGGCCTACCAGCTCGTAAGTTTTTTGATGTAGATGATATAGCTACAATCATAGCAGATGGAGTAGCACAACAACTAACAACAGATTTTTAACTATGGCAATTAACGTAATACAAACACCAAATGCAATTTCAGTAGCGGGTAGCTTCGAACCATTCGATATGGCTTATGGAGCTAATCCAGTTACTCTAGATAACTTATCAGTAAGTGCTGACAAATATGCACTTAGAGTCTTAGCTCTTGGTAATCCAACACCTCTTGCAGATATTAGACAAACACCTAACAGACAGGGTCGTGCTATCTTTGATATTCAAAATATCTTACAAGCTTATGTAGGTCCACAAGTAAATACCATTGATAGTCTACATTACTCAGCCACTGGGTTTACTGCACAGAACACTCGTATGGCGCTTGCTGGTCAAACCTTATTAGAATATCAGTTACAGTACGCCGAAGAGTCTGGTGGTGTTGTGGGCGCGTTTACGACTATATCTACTATCTTTACAGTTATCGCAGGTTCCAAACAGTATTACCAAGTACCATTTAACACAGATCCTTATAGACCTGAAATAGAAGGTGGTGATGAAGCTAATCCATGTAGTATTATAGAGAGAGCAGCGGGACCTCTTTCAGATAACAATTGGACTATAGCCGATACAGAAACTGGAGATAATATACTAACAGTTAACGGAGGTTATCCTTCACCAGGAGGTATTGATATGCATAATGTATTTATGGATGATCAATGTACTAAAACATTCTATCAAGAAGTTGAAATAGGCTCACCAGTACCTATGCCACAAGTAAATGGTATTGAAGCATTCTATGTATTACAATGTAGTTATTCAGGTAATATTGGCACCACATCAATTATAGCTAATACACAGGGTAACGGTGGAGGACCTAACTTAGCAATAGGACAAGGTACAGCCATTAGTGGACCATTCCAAACTATTACAGTTGCAACAGGACCTGCAAATTTACTTGTTAACAATCTCTTGCCTACTACTACACACTACTATATAGTGCCAGTAGTTTATAGCCCAGTAGCATGTTCACCAGATGGTCAACAACAAACACCCTTAATGAATGGAGCTGCATGGAGAATACAGAGATATAACATTGCACATAATAAGATCTATAATGCCCAAGGTACCGTAACAGGTATAGAGCAATTATCAGCTCAGTGTAATGACTACTCACATATACAATTTGCATGGCAAAACTCATTAGGTTATAGAGATCAGTTTACATTTACTAAAAAGGTAAATCATAATACTCTAACTAAAAACAATAACTTCTTAAAAGGTACCGCTGACTATAACGGTACTAGTTATACAGTAGATGCTGAAGACAGAGGTTTTACTACATATTCACAAAATATAAAGAATGACTTTATAGTGCAATCAGACTATATGAATGATGCCGAAGCAGAGTTACTCAAACACTTATATCAATCAGCGGAGGTTAAAGTTCGCTTTGCAGAAGGACCATACGCAAACCAATGGGTTCCTGTAATTATTACTAAAACTAGTTACAACGAAAAGACGTATAGAAAAGACAAACTGTTTCAATACACTGTTTCATTTAGATTAGCAAGTAACACTAAATCAATGAGAGGATAATATGATTCAACTTAAAGTATACCCAAATGTAGGTGCGCCAAATGATACTTCGCTCTTCTTAGATCTGTATGAGACACAACCTATCAAGTTAACACTTAGTATAGAAGATATAACTAGTGCTGATGCTACTTCAGTGTTCTCTCGTACGTTTAAAGTACCAGGAACTAGAACTAATAACATTTTCTTTAAGAACGCATTTGAGATAGACGGTACTGATTTTGACATTACTATAAAGAAACCAGCAGAGATCTTAGTAAATGGTACTGAGTTTAAAACAGGTCATGTTAGATTACAAAAGATATTTGCTAACGAAGATCTAGATAAGATAGATTACGAATTACTATTCTTAGGAGAAACAAGAGACTTTAGCTCTGCAATTGGTGAATTGACTATGTGTCAGTTAACACTTACAGACTTCGATTGGGATGGTTTACCTGTTAGTTATACAAATGCTGGAGATTTCGCAGGTGCACCAGGAGCTGCTCAAGTAGAAGCTAGTTGGGGAGCATGGGATGGAATAAATGGTACATCGATCAGTGGTCTAGCTGATGGTGATCTTTTATTTCCACTAATTGACCACGGTAATTCATATGATAATGATGGTGACTTAATTGCACCAACTGTTACTCTTGGTAGTAATGGTCAAGATGAATCATTTAACCATCAAGCAAATGCTCTTAGTCCACAGAGACTTAAGCCTATGATTAGAGGTAAGAGGCTTTGGGATCAAATCTTTGAGAACGCTGGTTACACATACGAATCTAGTTTCTTAGGTGGTGAGCAATTCAGACACATGTACCTAAGTGCATTTGGTAATAATGAGAATGCATCTCTAGATGTAGAACAATCAGTAGCACAGATATTTGAAGTATTTGATATTGGTAACACTGGTGATAACGATGTAGACTCTTACTTATACATGCCTAATATTGTATTCGGAGATCCTGCTTATCAGATCAATGTACCCGATGTAGGTAGTGGCGCTGGAGGTTCTTACTTTACAGCACCTGGTGATGCACAAATCGGTGGCTCTTATTACTCATTTGATTATGGAGCACAAGTAGATGCAGCAATAGAAAATTCAGATTATGGTTATACTAATGTAGATGTTGCAGTACAGCTTTGTATTGTAAGTTCAGTTGGTGGTACGATCACACAAGTCTTAGACACTGGTAGTTGGAATTCAGGTGGTAACTGGTCTAGTTCTAGTTACGATTCTAGAAATGGTGGCTATCAACCACAAACAGGTGATATCTTTCAGATCTATGTAACAGCTAACTACGCATACGATATTAGTTCTGTAGATCAATGTTACTGGCACTGTCACGCTGCTCCTGGTGATTACTATCCACTTAGAGATTTAGACTGTGAATATCAACAAATAGATTTTATTAAGGATATTATTACTATGTTTAGATTAGTAATGCAACCTGCAATTGATAGACCTAACCACTTTATTATAGAACCATGGCAAGACTTCATAGGTTCAGGTGATGTATATGACTGGTCTCATAAATTAATTAGAGAGAAAGACTTTGTAAGTGAACCTCTATTTAATACACAGTCAGCTCAGATAGAATACACGATGCAAGAAGATGAAGATTTTATTAACGTGTATCATCAAGATAATAACAAGCATGCTTATGGTTGGTTAAGATTTAATTCAGCTAATGAGTTACTAAAAGGTAAGAGAGATGTAGAAGTTACAGGGATTGCACCTACACCTATTGATAATATTATTAACTATAGTACAAATGGAAGTCACGATGATCCTTCGTTTATTATACCACAAATCTTTGAGGTAACAGGAGAACAAGATCAACATGGTCAAAATGAAAGACTACCAATTAAACCTAAATCTAGATTCTTATTCTATAATGGCCTAGCAACTATTAATAATTCACATAGTTATTGGTACATGGCGGGTAGTAATGGTAATCAAGGAAATGGTAGTTGGAGTGCATACCCTCTAGTTTCACCTTATGAGTATTGGCCAATTCTTAACGTGCCAGAAATACCACCTGCGGCTGCGATTAACACACTTAATCTTAACTTCGCAAACGATACTAGATACTTTATGGATCCAGATCCAGGTGCTACTATATACGGTCAAATACCTAACACATTATTTGATGAATTTTGGGCTCGTTATGTTAGTTCATTATACAATAAGTTTAGTAGAAGAGTTACAGCTTACTTTACACTTAACAATGTAGATCTACAAACACTAACATTTGATGATGTTATTTTTATAGATGGTAAGTACTATAGACCTGAAAAGATTATAGATGCACAAATAGGTGAAAGAACCGCAGTTAAATGTGAATTGATTACTATAAAAGATCAGAGAATATATTGGCCTAACGAACCTCTAACAGGTTTTAGTATTGTAGTAAACGATGGACAATGTTTCGGAGATACAGGTTCTGTTCAAGTAACTACAAATGGTACACCTAATTTTACATGGACTATTACAGGTACAGGACAAACAGGAGTTTATTCAGCACCAGTAGGTCAAGCACCTTATATCTTTACAGTTCCTAACGTACCTATAGGTACTGATGAATTAGTAGTAACAGATAGTTTTGGTAGAACCAGTATTATTACATTTACAGTTGTTAATAATAATACAACTCCAGTTACTACAACTAATACACATGTAGATGCTACAGATTGTGGCCCTACATCATGTAACGGTGAGCTAACAGTTACTGCAACTAGTGGAGCAACACCTATTACTGTAACTTTCCAAGATGGTTTTACAGGCACACTACCAATAACTAGAACAGGTCTTTGTCCTAATGATTATTTATATTATGCTACGGATAACTTAGGATGTCAATCTGTTGTTGAAACAATTTCTATATCTTGTAATCAATCAACAACCTATTACGAAGTTAGACAGCACCTAAACAGTTGTACACAAGTTTCATCTACTATATTAATAGCAGATGTAGATCAAGGTGTAGGTACTAATCCACAAGTAGGTGATACTGTTAGTCTTAGCACTAGTACTCTATGTTATGTTGTTACTGGTACTACTACAAGTCAGCCTTCATACATTATAGATAACATATATGCTGATTGTCCTTCATGTACTGCAACAGTACCTGATAGTTACCTATTAGAGTCTTGTGATACTCAAGGTAGCTTCCAATATGCAGATCGTAATGTAGTACTTACACCTAATCAAGTTGTTGAGCTAGTTGGTCAACCAGGATGTTGGGTTGTTAGAGGTGATAACACTAATGCACCATTTATTAATCAAGTGGCTAATGTATATGCAACATGTTCAGATTGTGCAACTAGCTTTACATATTATGCATATGCGTGTGATACATCTTCTTTCCCACCTAGACAGTTTAATAGTTTAACACAATTAAATATTGGTGGAGTCTATAAGATTTCATCAGGTGCAAATACAGGTATATGTGTAGAGATATTACAACAACAAGTTTCTACAGGTAGTAATGATTCACTTAATCCTCTAGAGTATACTGATTGTGATGATTGTCAAGGTATTTCACCACCAGCTCAACAGTTCTGTACTACTCTTAATAATACTAGTTTTGTAGGTCAAACTTTTAGTTACGTATTTAATGGTACTACATTCAGTAATCAACTAATTGGTTCTGGTCAATCACGTACTGTTTGTGCAGAATCTGGTACAGTAACAGTTAGTGATCCTAGTGTTCAGATTAATGTAAGTTCAAATGTATGTACGAGTACAGAGTCTTGTAATCTATTTACATGTCAAGAATACACTATTACTAATATTAGTGTTTTCCCAGAAGGTAGTTACAAATACACAGATTGTAGCGGTACTCAACTAACAGGTATATTAGCAATTGGTAATTCAGTTGTTGTATGTGCAATTAAACCACCAAAAACAGAAGCAGGTTTAGATGTAGAAGCTAATGATTCACTTTGTATATAATAGTAAATTCAAAAGACTAACAAATTATATTTCTATATAGATGGCACAAGAAGAAGTTAAAATTACATTTACCATTGATGGTATTGAGAAAGAAGTAAAATCCGTAGAGGAATTACAGAAAGAGATGTCTAAGCTTGGTAAAGAAACCAAGAAGGTGGCAGAAGAGAATTCAATACTTGCAAAAGGTAAATCAGCTTTCAATGATATGAAGGCTTCGATCAAGGGAGTAACTACAGGGTTCAAAGGACTTAAAGGAGCTATCGCAGCTACTGGTCTTGGTGCCTTGTTAATTGCTATTACCGCTTTAGTCTCCTACTTTAAGAATTCTGAAGAGGGTAGTAGAAAGTTAGCCATTGCGATGGAAGCCCTAGGTATTATTAGTGGTAAAATCCAAGATGCATTTAGTAAATTAGGTGAATTATTAGTATGGGTGTTTACTAACCCTA
>TARA_R110001632_G_scaffold122305_1_pt1 | contig 15554 bp, 28 predicted proteins | sample TARA_R110001632 | Tara Oceans TARA_R110001632 (sample SAMEA4398266) | marine metagenome | biome: Polar Biome; feature: [SRF] surface water layer (ENVO:00010504); material: water (ENVO:00002006), including particulate matter (ENVO:01000060) such as... | depth 5 m
ATAGCCAGTACTGTAGTTATTAATATTAACTCCACTAATGCACTACCTTCTCCCTACAACCATTTTTCATAAACTCAGATAAGTCTGCCCAATCTTCTTGCGATAACATTTTAACAACATCATCTATACTCATACTCATAAAGTCAGCTTGGTACTTTATAGAAAGTTTTGCTACCTTCCGTTCTAAGGGCGTTAAGTCTTTAAACTCATCATTATTAATACTCATTTGATATTTACCTTTTTTTCATATTTTTTAAAATCTTTTAACAAAGTATCTTCTGATACAAGTATTGAACAAATATATTCAAATGCATTCCAAACTAAGTGATTTTTAAACTGTGCATCAGAACCGACATTATCTTGGCCTATTAGGTTACTAATTAATTTCATTTGAGTTATGCCTTGTTCTTCTGATATATCCCATAACATATCCCATATATCTTTATGAAACTTATTATATAAATCTGTAGTTTCAGAATAATATGTAACGCCGCTAAAACCATTTACGCAACCTCTTAAAGCAATGTCTTTTATATCATCAGCTTCATAATTTTCACGAATGTACTGTTTTAAATTATCCATTATCGTTTGCCTCAATCATATTTTTTACCATACCTTTTGTAGAAACATAAGAAACTTCTGTTTTAAAGTTCCCTTTTAAAACTTCTTCTTCAGCTATTTTTTGTATTTCTTCAAACTCAGGGTAGTGATCAACTTGCATATCTATTACTACCTTTATATTCATTGTGTTTTTTATTCCCATATCAGTCTCCTTTTACTTTTAAAATTTCAAAGTCATACCATTGCATAACATCATTTTTGTATTTTTCCCAACTATTACCAAATATTTCACTTACTTTATTAACAGCAATTTCATAGTTATTATTTTCTGCATAGATAACAAATGTTCTTTTGATTAAAGTTAGTGTAGTAGTTTCAATATCATTATTGCGATAAGTCATTTTTCGGGCCCTCTAGTTTAATTTTAATCCATTTAACATTGTGCATACCTGTTAAGGCAGTATTAAGTATTTCATAATCAGGTTTATTGCCTACAAGAATAGTAAGCCGATGAAATTTAAGTGTAGCGTTAGAAGGGTTAATAGTTTTGCTAGTAGTTTTTATATAATTCCTAGCTTCTTCAGTAGATTTAAAGTTTTTATTAATTGGCATTTACTTCACGCTGTTTAATTAAAGGAGTTTTGCCACTATCCCAAATGCGCTCTGCTTTGTTTTTAGCTAATTCCTTGGTTTTGTATGAAGCTACTCTAATATGCTCACCATAGCGACCTATGAACCTCTCATACTGGTATACATCGTACATTACTATTTTATTTAACATACTTGCCACGCCCATGCTAAATCATCAGCATTTTTATCTGTAAGTAATTTTGTTTTTAATTTTGGGGTGTACTTAGTAAGCTGAAAAGCTTGATTTGCTGTAAGTCTGTATTTTTGAGCTTTTTTAAGTAAAAGCCCCCGATTTTTTTCAAATATTTCGTAGTCCGTTTTCATTTAATCACCTTCGGATTGAATACAGGAAGTTCATAATCGTAATTATGTTTAACTTCAGGTATTTTTACATTTGAAAGTTTAGCGAATGCTGTTTTTAAATCAGCATCAGGGCCAAATATTTCTGATAGCTTGGTCAATTCCATTAAACTGAACACCTCTGCGGTTGTTAGTTCTATATTATGGGTTTTTTTCATTTCATTTACCTATATGGTTATTATTTATAACTTGATTGTATCAAATATTAGTACAAATTGGAATATTATATTTAGGATAATTTTTAACTTTGTAATTAATTGCATTTTTTAGTTGTCGCTTATCTTTTTTATTTCCTATTACATAAATATATCTATGTTTAGCACTTCTAAGTACTCTTTTTGTTTTATCGCCTAAATGATGCCTTGAATGTTTCCCTTGCTCACCTGCTATATCAGTTCTTTCTTTAGTAGTTCCTGTAAACATAAAATTTGTCGCTTGATAGACAATTCCTAAATGTTGTTGTTTTGTATCTGCGTAAGAAACTATAATTTTAGGTTTAGGAAGAAGTTTGAAAGATGCAGCAATAAGCATTGATGCTTCATTTTTTTTATTATTTTTTAAAACTAACCGATTTAGTTCTAGAACATATTTTTTGTTATTTTTTCCTGCAATACCCTCACAAAGAGATGCAGATGCAGGCATTCCGTATGAAACTATCCCTACTAAAACTTTGTTTTGAAATAAACCAAAGGCATAACTAATGCTAGGTATTCTTTTTGCATAATGGATATTTAATATAAAAGGTAATGTTTCTTTGTGCTGTATTCTTCTAATAGCATAGTTTGAAACATAAATAGATTCTTTTTCTTCAAAAAATACAGGTTGATAATACTCACTATCAGAATGGCAAATCATTGTCATAATCAATTTCGTTATTTTCTTTTTTTTCCCAATATCTTTGTGCCTGTTCTTTACCATAGCTAGGTTTAAGGCCAAAACTAGAAAAAAATTTATATTCGTCTCCATACTTTGTATGTAGTAAAGCATGATGATGTGTGCATAGTGGGACTACATTTCTATCATTAGCTTTAAGTGACATACCCCTAACCCCATTCCAAGGTTTTAGTAAATGATGTGATTGTATGGGCCCGAAGCATGAGTAAAATCCTGCTTGACCTATAATGCATTGTTGTGTAGAAACCCAACGAATATGCTTTTTATCTTTAAATGTTTTTTGTGGCACTAATGTTTTTTTGTTAAATCTAATAGTTCATTAACTAATTTTTTTAATCTTAGAGTATAAGATTTATTTGGGTATTCTATGCCCTTAATTTTAAGAAACCACATTTGTACCATAAGCCAACGCAACCCTATTTCTATTCTTCTGTGTCTTAGAAAAATATTTGCTCGGTGTAAAAAATTAAGCACTAAAAGGGTATATTTTCTTTTTTAACTGGTGAATAGTTTTCATCAAACTTTCTAAAACCAATACTTGTATAAGGTGTGCCATTCTCAGCCTCTTTGTTCCAACAACCTAATTTATGAACTTCATTATCAATGGTTACTTTCCCACCCCTATCAGGTGTTTTTTCACTCATTTTTGAATTTGCATCATTAATATGAAGCAAGCCGATACATTCAAAAAATTCAAGCTTATCTTCTCCATTACTATTTTTACTTTTAATAATACCACCATATCTGACTCTACCATTTAAAGTAAATGTACCTTTTTCAATTATTTCTGCAGTATTTTCTCTCCACAAGTAACCTGACCCTTCTCTATCTTCTTTTTTATATTCCATTTTTTACTCCTTGTTGTAATTTATTAACCTATACTCAAAACCTTTACTTCCGCTAATTTTTCTTTTTTCTATAACCTCACCAAATTTAGGTAAATTATACTTTTCTCTTGCGGGCCCTTTCCTAAGATTCCTAATAGAAGCTGAAATAGAAGGTTCACCGAAATAATATCCTTTTGTCTCAAATTCTTTTTTTAAATCCCAAAAATTCCACCATTGACCACTTCGCATACATAGGTATACGCAATCGTCTAAGCTTAGTTTTTTTGCTGTTTGATGAGCTTTTAACATATACCTAGCCATTAGACCCTCTATCTGTTCTTTGACTACTATCAAAATCTGATTTTTTATCTTTAGGGGTTTCTTCATATAACTTAATAAGACTTTCAAAAGCCTCTTGGGTTTCTTGATCTGTAGAATTGTCTTTTGCTTTTTTAATAGTTTCTTTATTAGTGTTATAGATAATGACCTGTTCTTCTTCTTTAGGGTTAGGCATTAGTCTCCTGCAAGCATTTAATAAACCTATTTCATTAAGTGCTGTTGCTAATGCAGCTTTATTTTCAGGAGTTTTATAAAGTTTATATTTAACATCTATTGCTTTTTTAATAGGTGTTGCGACAGCTTTATTATCAACTGATCTTGTTGGTCTTTGCATTGCTTTTTCAGCATCATCATCTTCTTTTGTTGTTGCTACACCACAAGCCATTAATAAACTATATCTTTTTGCATAAGATAAGGCAGAACCGAACGCTTGGGGATCATGCTTTATTGCAGGTATAAATACATTGCCTGTAGAGAGTTTACCTTCGTGGCCATAAAAAACCGTTTCTACACATACTCCACCTTCATGATCTCTTGATTCTTGTTGTAGATATATCCCATTATCATTTAAAGGCTTTTTTACTGAATCAAATACTGCTTTTAAAGAAGCAAAATCAGATTTAAAAAAAGGGTTTTGTTCATCTTGAACAATGTGATCAATTTCTTTTTGTGCTTTAATCAGTGCATTAATAAGTTCTGTTGTCATTTTATATACTCCATAGGTTTTTAGCAGCCTCAATATCTTCTTCTGACCATCGCCAATCGTCAAAGTCAGGATAAAATAATGATGCTACTGTTCTAATATCATCTGAATAAGAAAGTACATTCATCATTGCGTATGCAGCATTCTTTAATTCAGATACTCGTTTTTCCACATCTGTTATTTCTATAGATACAACTTCGGCTTTCGCTTTAGTTACATGAATAAAATCAGCATAAGGAACACTATCCTCAGCATAGCCATAAAGACTAAGCTGACGGCAGATGCTTGAAGGAATATTTTTTAATAAACGCCCTGTCGTTTTAATATCTCTAATTACTCCTTCATATTGCAAATCAATGTACCCAATAATAGGAACAGGGATTGATTCAAATTCAATTTCAATTTTTTTCTGACAGTCTTTTGGAGTACCTAATTTAGAATAAAAAGGCAAAGCGACTTCTAGATATCTTTTAATGTTTTCTAGTTCAGCAGTTACTTTTAGAGAATCATAAGTATTTTTCTTACTATTAAACTCAAATAAATCCTCAAACTGAATTTCGGCTTGGGTAATAGCATGATGTAATTTTTTATCTTTAGGTATAGTCCAGTAAAAAGAATCACTAATAATATTATCTACTACTGTTCCTCTCCACATAGCAGGATTAGACTTGCCCCTATGGCCACTAATCTTTAAAAGCCAATGGCAGGGACTAGATATGAATTGATTTATTGAACTTGCCGACAGGTGTTCAATGTTATGCGCGTCAAATGGATTATTTTTCATTTAATATTTCAATTTATTATTTATCATTAATACTTGTATAAAAAACTATACTACCATAAAATAATACAAAATGGAATTAAAAACATACCTCAGTACGAATAACATCACTCAAAGTAAATTTGTAGAACTTTTAGACACTTACGATCTATCTGTAACACAAGGTGCTATTAATAAATGGGTTAATGGTGATCGTATCCCAAGAAAAAAAGAAATGGCAGTTATCTATAAAGCATCAGAAGGCCAAGTTGCCCCTAACGATTTTTATAAATTAGATTAATACATTATGGATTTATCTGATATAATTAATTTATGTCAATTCAAGCCTTATCTTGGTCAGTAAAAAAAGATTGCGATAATACAACTACTAAATTAGTACTTATCCTTTTATCTAATTATGCAGATGAAAAAAATTCATGTTATCCAAGCGAAAAGCATTTAGGCAAATTAGCAGGGGTTACTGATAGGACTATTAGGAGATCACTTAAATGGCTCAATGAGAATAATTATTTAGATATTATTCATGTAAGTGGAACTAGCAATAGATATATTCTTAGGGTGGACAGCATTGTCCATACTACTCAGGAAGCTGATGTCCTAACCCCTAGGACACCAGTGTCCACTAATACTAAAGATAAAACTAAAGATAAAACAAGAGAGTTTGATGACGATAAATTTATAGAGTTTTGGAAAGAATATCCAAGGAAAATATCAAAACATCAAGCTCATAAAGTGTTTGCGAAAATAGATGAAAAACATTACGAAAAAATAATATTTGCAACTAAAGTTTTTGCTAATGCAAATATAAATACAGAAGAAAAGTTTATCCCTCACGCAGCTACATTTCTAAGTCAAAAAAGATATGAGGATTATTCAGATATTAATAAACATAAAAACAAAGGACAATCACTAAATAACCTAGCAGGATAAGGAGAATAAAATGAAAACAGTAAACAGTATATTATTAGATAATGGTATAAATACGGACAAACAATCAGAGGGGGCAAGGAAAGTAAAATGCCCTAAATGTCAGCCACCCCATAATTCAAAAGATTTTCCACTTAGTTTAACAATCACGGCCCACAATGTTATGTGGAATTGTCATCATTGCTCATGGAGTGGTGGCGAATTTTTAACAGGAATGAGCAAAACCTATCAAACAAAAACTTACGAAAAACCTAAAAAGCCTGAAAGAGTTGTAAGAAATGATTTTTTATATTCATTTATGAAAAATAGAGGGTTAACAAAATCTACTATAGATGAACTTAAAATATATGTAGATAACGGAAGTTGGATAGCATTTCCATACTTTGATGAAAACAGTGAATTAATTAATATTAAATTTAGAGATAAAGATAAAAACTTTAGGCAGACAGCTAACGCTAAAAGAATTATTTATAACTACGACAATGTTTATCAATCTAAAGAGGTTATTTTTGTAGAAGGTGAATTAGATGTTTTAAGTTTGTATGAAGTAGGTTTTAAAAATGTTACTAGCTTACCTGATGGCGCAGGCAAAGAAGCAAAATTCAATAAAGATGATGCAAGATTTAAATGTTTGGATAATTGTCCATTACAAGCTACAAAAATAATAATATTTACTGATAACGATCAAGCAGGCAGAGCATTACATCAAGAACTACTTCATAGGTTTGGCAAAGATAAGTGTTGGTATGTTAAGACAACTGAAGGTTGTAAAGATGCTAATGAAGTTTTAATGAAGCATGGCCCTATGAAGTTAAGAGAATTACTAGAAAGTGCTATCCCATATCCTGTAGATGGTTTATATACTGCTTACGATTATTACAATCAAATTCAAGACTTATATGAAGGCAATTATGTAAAGCCTTTAGAAATAGGTATGGGCCCATTAGATGAAATATATAAAATATTACCTAGTACCTTTCATTGTATTACAGGTGTTCCCAATCATGGTAAATCAGTTTTTTTAGATCAAGTCCTTTTAAATTTAGCAGAAAGGCATAACTGGAAATTTGCAGTTTTCTCCCCTGAACATTCAACAAGTATGCATATTAGAAGAATGCTACAAATGTATAAAAAGAAAGGTTTTGATGATATTGCAGGGCCTAAGATGACTAAAGAAGAACTTAACGATGGATTAGATTTTATTAATAAACATTTTTTCTTTATTGAAACGAAAGATGCAGTACCTAATATTTCTTATATTTTGGATATATGCGCAAGTGCAGTAAATAAATTTGGGATTAATGGAATAGTAATAGACCCATACAATGAAGTTAGTGCAAAAAGACAAGGCAATGCAAGAGAAGATGAACACATTAGAGATTTTATATCTGAATGCAAAAGGTTTCTAAGGCTCTATGAAGCTACTATGTGGGTTGTTGCTCACCCTACTAAACTTCCTAAAAATAATGATGGTAGCTATATGGCACCTTCTGCATACGATATAAGTGGTAGTTCTCATTGGTCAAACATGGCTGATTGTATTCTCACAGTTCATCGTGACTTTGACGATAATACTACTAAAGTAATTACTAGAAAGATTAGAGAACAAGACCTATATGGAAAAATAGGCGAAGTTAGATTTGTTTATAATAATGAAACGAAAAGTTTTGAAGAACCTAAAAATGATTATTGGGATGATATCCCAAAGGAGTGGGCCCAGTGAATATAATTGAATTAGAAATAGATGAAATTAAACCTTATAAAGACAATCCAAGGGTAAATAAAGATGCAATTACAGTTGTAAAAAATTCTTTATCAAAGTTTGGGTGGCAGCAACCACTAGTATTAGATAAAAATAATGAGATCGTTGTTGGTCATACTAGATACTATGCTGCTATTGAATTAGGTATGAAAAAAATACCATGTCTGATAGCTGATGATCTCAATGATGAAAAGATTAAAGCTTACAGGATAATGGATAACAAATCATCTGAATATGCATCATGGAATTACGGATTACTAACTAAAGAAATGCAAGACATTTTAGAGTCAGGTGGCTTAGATTTAACTTTTACTGGTTTTAGTAACAATGAAATTGATAACATGATAGATGATATTAATGTAGAACTAGAAGATGAATCATCAGTAGCTAGAATGGACGAACTTAATTTAATTACTTGCCCTGATTGTGGCCATAAGTTTAGTGAATTTAGCGCGAAGTGAAAACCTTAAAATTAGCATGGGTTGATCACTCATCAGCAAAGAAGGCTGTATTTAGGTGGCATTATTCAAGGCGAATGCCTATTGGCAAATTAGCTAAAATAGGAGTCTTTGAAGATGACAAATATATAGGTTGTGTTATATATGGGAGAGGGGCATCACCTAAAGTATTGCAAAAAGAAGCAAACCTAAAAAGTAATGCTGAGTTTGTAGAACTAGTAAGGGTAGCATTAGACAAACATGACAACCCTGTTACTAAGATTTTAGCTGTATCAATAAAGTTATTAAAAAAAAGAAACCCTAACTTAAAAGCAATTGTATCTTTTGCAGATACTAAACAAGGGCATCTAGGAAAGATTTATCAAGCAGGTAACTGGATATATACAGGACTAGGCTCTATAGGTGGGAACAGTTACTTTGTTTTCGGCAAAGAAACACATCAAAGGACTATGGGCCAAATATATCTTCCACAGTTTCAAGAATCTTGTAGGCAAGGATTTGAAGGAACATTCCATGACTGGTTAGTAGAGTATGTAGACCCTAATATAAGAATAATAAAAACCAGTCCTAAGTTTAAATATATATACCCTTTAGATAACGAAACAAGACAAGTTGTATTAAATCATAAAAAAGATTATCCTAAAGAAATATGAGCGAACATGGTTTAATAAAAACGCAAAACTTCCAGTTATGAGATGCAGGTATTAACTCCTAGCTGTTCGCACCAGTAATACAAAACTTTACAGAAATTGACTAATAAAACTACTAAATACAAAAAAATTGATTCAGTCTTAAAAGAAAAATTAAGACTTGCTTTTGTACAAGGAGAGTTAGATACGCAGGGGTTTAGGGTTTTATATAAAGTTGAAGATTTAGCTACAGAATATAAGGTATCTGTAAATACTTTGTACAAGTTAATACAAAGAGAAAATTGGAAACAAAAGCAAGAAGAATTTCAAATTAATTATCAAGATACTTTAGACAAACAAAGGATAAAAGAGTTTAGTCAAGAGTCTAAAAAGTTTGATATTAATTGTTTAAATATGTCAAAAGCCTTGCTTGCAAAAATAGGTCAATCAATAAGAAATACAGATGTAAGAAACAAAGACTTTACACCGCAACAATTAGATCAACTAGCAGGGGCATCTTTAAAAATACAAAAGTTTGCCAAGTTAGCCTTAGGTGAATCAACGGAGAATATGAGCATAAATGCAAACATTAAAGACGGAGAAGCCTTCAGAGAAGCTATGGAATTGCTTGACTCAGTTGGAGAGCAACGCAGAGAAAGCGACGATAGCTCTGTACACTAGTTGGCTTAAAACAGCTAGAAAAAAACAACTAAGTCCTACACAAAGCCATTACATTTGGTTAATACTTGCAGGGCGTGGGTGGGGTAAAACTAGAACTGGTGCACAGGACATTGCTTTATATGCACTTAGGAATCCTAAAACTATATGTGCAGTAGTTGCACCTACAGCAGGAGACTTACGCAGAGTTTGTTTTGGTGGGCCCAGTGGTTTAATTTCTATTATTCCAAAAGAATGTTTCTCGCAAACAAAAGATCAAAAAGGATATTCTTCAAGTGTGTTTGAAATAAGGCTCTTTAATGATTCAAAGATTATAGGTTATGCAGCCTCAGAACCTGAAAGACTTCGTGGCCCTCAGTTTCATAGAGCATGGTGTGATGAATTAGCGGCATGGAGATATCCTGAAGCATTTGATCAGTTAATGTTCGGACTAAGGTTAGGGGATAACCCTCAATGCTTAGTAACAACTACCCCTAAGCCAAATAAACTTATTAAAGAGTTAGTTTCTAGGCAAGATGTTGCAGTTACCACAGGGAGTACTTTTGAGAATGAAGCTAACTTAGCCGATAGTGCTTTAGCTATGCTAAAGGATAAATATGAGGGAACTACACTTGGCAGACAAGAACTATATGCAGAAATAATAGAAAATTTAGATGGTGCATTGTGGTCTAACGCACTTATAGAAGAAGCAAGACTGCCTGATAATACTGAAAAGGAACTTAAAAATATTATTGTAGCTATTGACCCTGCAGTAACAAATAATGAAGATTCAGACGAAACAGGTATAGTGGTAGTAGGCAAAGACCATAATAATGAGTATTATGTATTAGAAGATGCTACAGGAAAGTACAGTCCTGACCAATGGGCAAGAAAAGCAATTAATTGTTTTTATGATTGGGGCGCTGACAGGATAGTAGCAGAAGTAAATAACGGTGGCGATTTAGTGGAAAGACTACTAAGAGGAATGGATTTAAACATTCCTTATAGGTCTGTAAGAGCTACAAGGGGTAAGCTAGTAAGAGCAGAACCTATTGCAGCACTATATGAGCAAAGGCGTGTTCATCACATAGGTTATTTCCCTGAACTTGAATCACAGATGTGTGGATATACAGGAGAAACAAAACCAAGTCCTGATAGATTAGATGCTTTAGTTTGGGGTTTATCTGAACTAAGTAGATCAAAAGGTGATGTTAATTGGAGAATAAGCTAATGGCAAATAGAACATTTTTACAAAGATTGTTTAATAGTGATCCTATAGAACAAAAAAATTCAAACATGATGGGTTATTTCGGTGTAGGCACTGAAGATGCAAAAACTTATCAATATGCAGACCTTGCAAAAGAAGGTTATCTTAAAAATGCAATTGTTTACAGATGTGTTAATGAGATTAGCAAGGGTGCAAGTGCAGTGCCTTTTGTTTTAAAGAATGGTGATGAGATAGTTGAGCAACACCCTTTAATAGATTTATTAATGCGACCTAACCCACTGCAATCATATAGTGAATTTTTTAATAGTCTCTACGGTTATATTTTACTAAGTGGTAATGCATACATATTAAAGACTGGCCCAGAAATAGGTGCACCTAAAGAATTACATCAATTAAGACCTGATCGCATACAAATTAAAGGTGGCGGCAAAGCTATTCCTGACAGGTATGAATACATAATGAATGGCCAAGTAAGAAATACATTTATGGTAGATCAAGAGAATGGATATAGTGAACTCAAACATGTAAAGCTATGGAATCCATTAGATGATTATTATGGTCTTAGTCCTATAAGTGCTGCAGCAGTTGAAGTAGATCAATTTAATATGGCAAGTAAACACAATGTAAATCTTTTGCAGAATGGCGCTAGACCAAGTGGTGCAATTATATTTAAGCCACAAGATGATGCAGGTTTTGCTGTAAACCTTACTGAATCACAAAGACAACAACTGCTTACTGATATGAATAATAGATTTGCAGGTAGTAGTAATGCAGGTAGGCCTATGTTACTTGAAGGAGACTTTGACTGGAAAGAAATGGGATTATCTCCTAAAGATATGGACTTCCACTCATTAAAGAATATGGCAGCTACAGATATAGCATTATGTTTTGGTGTTCCTAGTCAGCTAGTAGGTGTACCTGATAGTCAAACTTACTCTAATGTTGCAGAAGCAAGACTTGCCCTGTATGAAGAAACTATTATCCCTCATCTTAGAAAAGTAGCATCAGACCTTAATGAGTGGCTAGTTCCAATGTTTGATGACAGGCTAACACTTGAATTTGATATTGATTCAATACCTGCATTATCTGAAAGAGTTAAAAGAACTTATGAGAATGTTACAAGTGCTGTTAGAGAAGGAATTATGACTCGCAATGAAGCAAGGCAAAAACTAAACCTTGAACCTTTAAGTGGTGCAGACGAATTATATATATCTGCTAACCTATTTCCTATATCTGACGGTGAAGTTGAAAAGCCTATTAACCCTATCAGCGAAGAAGATTTAGAAGATTATGATGATGAGGAAACTGATAAAGCAATAGCTTTAATGCTACAAGAAGAAAAAGCACTTTCAGATATCAACACAACTCCAACAAACTCTATGGCAGAAGAAGCTGCTAGGGGTTTAGATTGGAGAAGAAAGTATAAGCGTGGTGGTACAAGTGTAGGTGTCGCTAGAGCTAATCAACTAATGAATAAAGCAAACCTTTCTATTGATACAGTATTAAGAATGTACAGCTTTTTTTCTAGGCATGAGGTAGACAAACAAGCAGAAGGATTTAAGCAAGGAGAAGAAGGTTATCCTAGTGCAGGAAGGATAGCATGGGCTTTGTGGGGTGGTGATGCAGGTTTCTCTTGGTCAACTAAGGTTAGGAATCAAATAGAAAAGGAAAGGGAAGGAAAAGCAGAAGCTGATGAATTAAAAGTTGGCGATATGGTTTCATGGAATTCAAGTGGTGGTAGGGCCCGTGGGAAAATTACTAAAATAACAAGAAGCGGAACATTAGCTATACCTGATATTGAATTAGTATTAAATGCTACAGAAGATAATCCAGCTGCACTTATAAGAGTCTATCAGGGTGGTGAACCTTCAGACACAATAGTAGGCCATAGATTCAATACTCTTAGAAAACTGTAATGGTAGAAAATACTAAAAGAATAAACACTTTTAGAATTAGACAAGGCCGAATAAATCTAAGAGCAGAATCAAGACAGCAATTAGTTCTTAGGAACAATCTTGAAAAAAACTTTTATAAAAAGTTAAATTCCCTTTTCCGAAAATTTCTTAGAGTAAATATGCACTTGTATAAGCAATATGGTATCTACGAAGAACAAGTAGCTGCACAAAACCTTAACGAAGATTTTTTCCCTCTAATGTTTAGTCATTACAAAAGAACATTTCAAGCTATCTATAAATTCAATGAAGATAAGTATGACATGATGCGCAAAGCAGACGAGACTTTTGTATTTGGCAGGAGTGTAGATATTGAAGCAATAGTTAATGAATACTTTAATGGCAGACAACTCATATTAGCAGGGATTACTGAACGAATGGCCACAAGGATTAGTAGGCTAATAGAACAAGGCAGGGCAGATAACTTAACTTTAACTCAAATAACAAAGTTAGTATCAGATAACTTTTTACCTATCAGTAGAAGTAGGGCAGCTTTAATTGCAAGGACAGAAACACATAGTGCGGCTTCCTTTGCAAGTCATTCCTATCATTCACTTTTAATGAATGATACAGGTACTAAGATGTTAAAAAAATGGGTTGCTACAGGCGATGCTAGAACAAGATCAGCACATAGTGCTGCAAATGGTCAAACTGTGGATATGAATGAAGATTTTACAGTCGGTGGTATGCCTATGGGATTTGCAGGAGATACAAGGGGTGGTGCAAAAAATGTTATTAATTGTAGATGTGTAATTGTGTATGCAGACGAAAGAGATATATAAGGGGTTCGTTTGCAAGGACAAGTGAACCAAGCTTGTAAATCAAGACGCATACTAAAACGCCTTACCTTTTTAATCTAACAAAACATAATAAGCTTTACATTCATGTTCCCTAAACCAATCTAAGCCTTTCCTTACTGTTTCCCAATCTTTTACTAATTCACTACCTTTGATGCAATCATAAACAGCTATTGCATCAGGTTTAAGTAAAACTTCGTCCCCTGTATATGGATTAGCAACTAACTGTGGTTCTTTATCTAATATTGCACATTCAAACGGCAAGGCCCTTTCAGTTAAATTATTATTCATTTTTGTAACTCCAAAAATGCTTCAAGTATGCAGATTAAATCTTCTGCATTTTCTTTAGTAATTTTAAGATCATAACCTTCGCTTGTTGATCTTTTTCTGCCTGCTTTATCTTCTTTAAAGATTGTTTGTCCGCCGCCTAGAAATAAATGAAACTTATCTTTATCGGGCCCATATTTATCTCCCCAATGACTACGGTTATCATTACTCCAATTAATAGTAAATGCAGTCCAATTATCGTCAGTCATTTCACGATATAGGTCGTAATGCCATTCTTTTTCTTTTGTAAGTTTTTCTTTTACGACTTTTATCTTTTTAGTTTTATCTTTCATTTTATTTACCGCTGTTTATAAGTTTGTTTAAATTAATTTTTTTCTTTCCTACTGAAATATAACAACCATAGGGACTTTCATTGTGTCCAAAAGCTGTGCCGTCCTCAATAACTACCCATCTATTTATGTGTTTTTGCGTAAAAGGAAAATCTTTGACATAACCTGATGTACTATATTCTTTAACAATTTTAGAATTTATATTTTTCATAATTCTATTGTTGTGTGGCAATCCGTCTTGATCAGTAGCAATTAGAAAGTCTTGTAATGTTTTTATTTTATTTTGCATTTCTTCTCCTTTCTGAATCTCTTTCATCAACCTGATCCCAAACTTCGCAAAACCTTTCTAACCATTCTAATTGTTCTTCAGTTTTGTAATTACCGCTTATTTGAGATTCTAAAGCACACATCGGTTTAAGATTATGCTTATCTTGGAAGTTAATAAGGATATCGCACATTTTGTTTATTAATGTTTTTTTGGGTTTTTTTGTAGTTATATTTTTCATTTTATTTACCTTTATGGTTGTTATTTATACTACTGATTGTACAAGTTTACAAAAGCCATGTATACAAATTGGATTATTATTATTTGTATTAAATTAATAGCTAGATGTTGTAGTTTTTTCATTCATACACTACTATATGTTGATATGCCTATACCAAAACCGAATAGGAATGAAAATAGGCAACAGTTCATTAATAGATGTATGGGAGATAAAACCATGACGAGTGAATATACTAACTCAGATCAAAGATTAGCTGTATGTACTAATGAGTACGATTCCGAGAAGGAAAATTCTATTGAGAATGAACACAAAAAAGAAATACGTAAAGATGTATTTGATAATCCTATAGAAGCCTCAGCGAGAGCTAAAGATATTGGCTGTGTAGGTACACACTCACATGATGAGGACGGAAACAAAGTATTTATGCCTTGTAAAACTCATGAGGAATATACTGAACTAACTGGTAATGAGATATCAGGTTACAAACCAAAACCTAAAAAAGATATTGATGAAGAATTAGATAACCTTGCCGAACTTAAATCTTTTATAGAAATCAAATCAGAACTTAAAGCCTATGATGATGAAGAAGATGATAAAAAAGAGTTTGGTCTTTTTGAGGGTTATGGATCAGTCTTTGGTAATAAAGACTTAGGCAATGATGTAATTGAAAAAGGGGCCTTTACTAAATCTTTAAGAAAAAGAAAAAATAAAGGTGTCAAACTTTTATATCAACACAAATCTGATATGCCTATTGGCGTATTTGATGAAGTCAAAGAAGATGATTATGGTTTAGTTGTTAAGGGCAGACTTGCTCTTAAAACTCAGGCAGGTGCAGAAGCATACGAATTATTAAAAATGGGAGCTTTAGATGGTCTATCTATAGGCTTTAGAGTAAACCCATCAGAAGTTTCATACGATAAGCGTAA
>TARA_R110001632_G_scaffold44627_2_pt1 | contig 15553 bp, 15 predicted proteins | sample TARA_R110001632 | Tara Oceans TARA_R110001632 (sample SAMEA4398266) | marine metagenome | biome: Polar Biome; feature: [SRF] surface water layer (ENVO:00010504); material: water (ENVO:00002006), including particulate matter (ENVO:01000060) such as... | depth 5 m
CGACACGTCCCATTCATAGCCAGAACCCACATCCCATAAGCCTTGAGCCCCGACAACCGTACGAAGCGTGTCAGTAACTTGATCGAACACACGATCACCCACTTCAGTCATACGACGACGCATTGATGTTGCCACGCCAAAAGGGTTACCCGTTGCATCCGCCGTAAGTGTGGCACTAATAGGCGATGGTGCCATTTGCTGCGTAGACGTGCGCTTGGTATATAAGGTTTCTAGGTAAACTTGGGTATCTTGATTCACATCATAATTGGCGTTTGCGAACAAGCCGATACGCTTTTGCGGCGTGTAAAGGTACGAGCTATCTGCATAGTTATAGGCGTCGTAGCCTTCAGTCCAGTTTTTATCACTGTCTAGCGTTCCCCAACCATCACCAGAATTATAATTACCACCTGGTATATAAGAGCTGCCGGATTGGCAAGCACCAGTAGAATCAAAATCATTGTCAGGGCAAGCAGAGAAGTCGCGATCACCTTGCATGGCTTTTCCGCGATTAACGTATCTTAATCCCAGAACGAAGTGACCTTTTTCGCCACCGCCACCGGTAACCAAACTAATATCGCCAGTATTGGCGTCGCCTTTTGCAGAGCCTGCGTATCCCATTGACAACTCAAGACCATCGAAATGCGTTTTGGTAATGATGTTCACAACACCTGCTATCGCATCTGAACCGTATACCGCAGACGCCCCATCTTTAAGCACTTCAACCCGCTCAATGGTAGCCAATGGGATAGTGTTTAAATCAACTGACGAGTCAGCCCCCGTGCCCGAGTTGACCATACGACGACCGTTTACTAACACGAGCGTGCGATTGCTACCTAAGCCTCGAAGGTTAATGCGCGCTGCACCGGCTCCACCATTATTGGTCGCGGCGCCAGTCGCCATACCGCTAGATGCGGTACTCTGTTGCAGTACCTGCTCTATAGACGTAAAGCCACCGAGTTTAATATCTTCAGCGCTAATAATAGAGATGGGACTTGCTGACTCCAGATCAGTACGCTTGATACGCGACCCCGTCACTTGGATTTTTTCAACTAAATTTGCGTCACCACCTTCATTTACCTGAGCAGCAACAAAACTACTAGGTAAAACCATAGCCGCGCCACCGACCAAAAATGAAAGTTTAATCGCCTTTGTTAAGGTATTATTTTTGAACATCTAAATTCCCCGCATTCATACCATTTAAAATAAATAAGCTGAATGTCATTTAATTATTATTTTGCTGTATGAGCCGTGTGTCGACACTTGATTAGGGGACTCACCCCAAGTGGCGAATTAAGCACCTAGCCAAGTCGATAATCAATTCAAAGTGGTCAAAAAACATCCACTTAAACGGAAATTTACGCTTCGCTGACTGAACCTTTACAGACCTTGACGATAAATTGCATATTTATGCACATTTGAAGAATCAGGAATCGCCAAGGTGATCGATATAAGGTGAGTTCAATAGCGTATTTTTTTGGTTTTTATCTTCATAATAGAAGATTAGAAGACGACCTATTTACTTTTTAGAGGGGTGGTGATCGCTAATAACTATGCACAACAGTAGCTGCCATATAGCGAAAAATAGCTATGCATTGATGATGGAAGGTCATATTATCTGGTAAATCACGTCATTTATGGGGCATTGGGAAGGGTTGATTGGCAATACTAAGAATAGGCATTTGCAAAATACCAATAGGAATACATCTATGCTTATATTTCGTTTTCAGCACAATATTTAATTTATGAGATCTTAGTAAATTCAATGTGCTCTGCTGAATATATTAAGCTTATTTAACAAGATAAATATGTGAAAAAAGAATTTAAATGCACAATTTATGCACATTGTTTACTAATAACTTACACTCAAACACTAATAATTAGACACAAAATTAGTAATAATACCCATCGACAGCGTAGTGAACTGTTATGTGCCTCCCTGGTGCTAATAGCTGCTAGTTTTAAGTAACTAGCAGCTTATCTTATTTTCCGTTTAACTTTGTATCATATCGATATACCTCTACATTAAATACATACCAAATAATAAACTCATTCATTTCTTGAATGGGAGATGCCCAGCATGATGTAACAAAATTCAGTGTTAATTCCATCAATATTGTTGCGTCTGCGAACTGGGTCACAAAGGCATCTTTAAGAGATGTTATGTTCCTCTTATGGTTTTTTGTCATGTGTAGGTCAGCATGTGCTTTATAAGACGTAATCACAGAATGTTTGAAAAGGCGTATAGTCTAGGTATGAAGCGCTTAAAGGGGCTTTCGAGCAATTAAAGAGCATCTGGGGTGAGGTATTTATTTTTATCAAATTAATAAGCCACTGGTATCATAGCGGCTTATTTTTCAATCCCTAAATATAGAAGCGAGTTTACTGGGCGTCGTCCTGCTCTCTAGCTTGTTGAATTTCACCTTGCAATTCTTCCGCTATGGCTTGCACTTTCGGCATCACGCCTTGCATCATTTGCTGGCCAACTAACATGGAATCTTGCATCACCAGGGGCATTTTCTGCGTCATGCTGCGGCCAACGTCAGATTGATAGAATGCAATCAATCCATTAATTTCTTTTTGGTTAAAATGCTTTAAATACACATTGATCATGGGATCTTTAAACTGCTGCCAAGTCATTTGTTCTTTAAATAAGATATCTAGTTTTCCCATATATTTCTGAAATGCGGGTCTTTCCTGTTCAGAAATGTTCATTTGAGTCGCCATGTTATTGAACATATTACTGACTTGCTCTTGCATGGCCTCCATCATTTTCGATACGTCAGTTAACACCATCAGCTGTTCAACTGACTCCCGAGATGCTTTATTCTCAGCGTGCGCGCCGAAGGTCAAACATGCCAAGGTGAAGAGGAAAATTCGTATTTTCATTATTAGTCCTTTAAGTGTAGTTAGGGCCTGAGCCATTCTTTTTAGGTGTTGTTTTAAGTTGCTATAGTAGCCAAATTGTCATCATGATAAAAATACATATTATTCATTCGCTTGCGATCAAATATTCTAGTAATTTCAAAGTCGCTTTTTCGTCTGGGCTGAAATATTTAGAACGGGTACGTTTTAGTTGTTGACGAAAATAAGCCAAGGTTCGACCGCTTTCGTACTGCATAATCACGTGTGGATGAATATAATTTGAACGACAAACGGCAGGGGTATTACCCAGTTGACTGGCGACCTTTTTGACCGCAGCAAGCACATTACTTTGATTCAGTTTTTTATCCTCTACAGGGCCTAATTCATCTAGTGCTACGGCCATTAACACTGTGCCCGCCCAAGTTCTAAAGTCTTTAGCGCTAAAATCTTCCCCCATAACTTCAGCAATATATTGATTCAGGTCTTGTGCCGTTAAATTTTTGCGCTCTCCGTCAGGCAAGGTGATATCAAATAATTCATAACCGGTCATCGTTTCTAATTGGGCCAGCACATCTCTAACGTGTTTATCTGTCACTTCCCTGTGCTGTTGCTGATGACTTTTACCAACATAATCAAACTCCACATGTTTACGTTCGAAGTTCATATGCTTTGCCCGCAGCGTGGTTAAGCCGTAGGTCTGATTGTCTCGGGTATAGGAAGCGCTGCCGGGACGAAAAAAGGCGTCATCTAACATACGTGTCATACACGCGAGAACTGCGTTCTCGTCAATCGGTCGCTGAGTGATATGCTGCCCGGTTGCCCGGCGCATGGTTGACAACTGTTTGGCAAAACGCAAAATACGTTCGAATTTCTGTTTACTCGCCTGTTCAGTCCAATTCTGATTGTAAATATATTGCTTACGATTTTTCTCGTCACGGCCGAAGGCCAATACTTTAGCGCTGCGGTCCAATTCGATTTGTACGTCTTGCCAAGCAGGTGGAATAGCTAAACTGTTTACCCAACGCTTAATGCCTTTACTTTTGACCGTACGACCAGACGGATATTTATAAGTAAACGTTTTCCCAAAGGGTTTGCGAACGATATAGCGGACCATTTTATCTCCTATTGAGTGGTCATAAATCAATTACTACACAGATTAGCGCTGTGTGGTTCAGTTTTTTGTGGCACTTGATAAGGGCTAAATAGACATATTTATAGCCGTAATGCTAAGAATTAATGTTAAGCATACAAAATTGGTGAGATCGTTTCATATTATGAAGGCTACGCACCAAACAAGTCCGACGGTAGCCTATACATGAAGCACGCGTAATAAAGGAAGTTACTTATTATTGAGCGCCTTTATTTTCTTGAGTTTGGTCTTTTTCATCTTGATGCTCTAACTCCTTAAGCTCAGGGCCATCACTGGCCAGTAATTGAGCAATCCAGCGAGTATCTTGTCCTGATTCAAAAGCAATTTTAACGATCATCGTTAACGGAACAGACAGCAACATACCCACAGTACCCAGTAGCCAGCCCCAAAAAATCAACGACAAAAAGACCACTAAAGTCGATAACCCTAGGCCTCGCCCCATATAGCGTGGTTCGACAATGTTGCCCATCACGGTGTTAGTCACAATAAACCCAAGTGCAGTCAACCCCGCGACGCCTGGCCCAAGTTGCACCAAAGCCAGTAATACCGCCGGTACTGCGGCAATAATCGAACCGATATTAGGAATATAGTTAAGTAAGAAAGCTAACGTAGCCCATAGTAAATAATGATCTACTCCGAGGAAATACAACCACAACCCAATAATAAGGCCGGTGCCTAAACTGACAAGTGTCTTGATTGCCAAATAGTTTTTAACTGACATCAGAAATTTATCGATTTGACGCATTTTCATGTTTGGATCGTCTAACGCGATATGGATCTTGCGCGGAAATGACTCCGCTTCAAATAACATAAAAACCACAATAAGTAGGATAAGCAAAAAGTTAGTTAATACCCCGCCTAAGCTAGTCAATAAACTGGTGGCCATGTTCATGGCTGCACCTGGGTCTAAATAAGACAGCAACTGATCTTTGTTGATTTGAATATTAAAGTCGTTCAAGCGCCCTATTGCCCATGCAAACTGATCAACGAGTTGCTCGCGATACTTTGGTAAATTATCACTGAAATCGTTCATTGATTGACCAACCAAACCCGCCAGCATAAATCCGAAAACCACCATTAGCAGTATCACTAATATCACCGATACTGCTCTGGGAATTCTATATTGGTTAGCCCAGTTGATAATGGGACTACATGACATCGCAATGAAAATGGATAATAAGAACGGTACTACGATGGCACTGGCTGCCTTAATACCTGCGAGTACAATTACCAGAGACGCTAATATTATTAAGACTTTCAGTGAAGGAGAGTATTTCATTTGCATAGATTGGGTCATTATTAAAGTGAGCTGGAAAACTATCAGATAATAAGCTTATTTTATAGCCTTAAGCCACGTTTTTAGTATTATGGAGCATATTGGTGACATCTCGTTTATTATCCGTGTACAAAACGGTTAAAAGATATTAACGTACTGATTTTAGGTTATTTTTACGTCCTAGAACAAGGGTGATAATAATATGAAGTTAAATCCAGCGACGATCAGGATAAAAAATCTACGTTTACGTACCTATATTGGTATTAATCAAGATGAAATAAATAATAAGCAAGATGTGATCTTGAATGTGAAAATAGAGTACAAAGCGGACCAAGCTAGTGGGTCTGATAATATGGACGATGCGCTCAATTATAAGATTATTACCAAACGAATTATTCAATTGGTTGAAGATAATAGATTTGCACTATTAGAAAAATTGACCGCAGATGTATTGGCTATTGCAGCTGAGCATCCGCGGGTAATATATGCTGAAGCTGAAGTCGACAAGCCCCATGCTCTAAGGTTTTCTGATTCAGTTTCCCTTTGTCTTTCGTGCTTTAAAACGTAACACAACAAGGATTTTATATGCGTATTTTGATTACTGGAGGTACAGGATTAATTGGTTCGAACCTTATCCCAAAGTTAAAACCAAACGACATTACAGTGATCACCCGCAACGTATCTCAGGCCGAGTTGCTATTGGGTCACAAAGTGACGTTAACGTCATCACTAACTGACTTTGAAAATCTTGATGATTTTCACGTAGTAATCAACTTAGCTGGCGAACCAATTGCTGATAAGCGCTGGTCACCTGAACAAAAAGAGCGCATTGAGCAAAGCCGCTGGGAGATGACCGAAAAGTTAGTTTCGTTAATCAAAGCAAGTAGCCGCCCACCCTCTTTGTTTATCAGTGGTTCGGCCATTGGTTATTATGGCCGTCAAGACGATCAAATTATTGATGAAGAGTTTAACAGCCCGTACGATGAATTCAGTCATCGGTTGTGTGATCGCTGGGAAAGTTTAGCTAAAGAAGCTGAGTCGCAGCATACTCGTGTTTGTATAGTTCGCACCGGTATCGTGATTACCCGCCGCGGTGGAGCATTGATGAAAATGGTTCCGCCGTTTAAATTTGGTTTAGGTGGGCCCATGGGCACAGGTCGTCAATATATGTCATGGATACATTTAGAAGACATGATAGATGGCCTAATTCATTTAATTGAGCACACAGAATGTCGCGGCGTGTTTAATTTCACAGCACCGACGCCTGTAACCAATGCAGAGTTTAGTCAAACGCTTGCATCGGTGTTACATCGCCCATGCTTTTTGCCCATGCCAGCATTTGTCCTACGCTTAATTATGGGTGATGCCGCAGATTTACTTTTACATGGTCAGCGCGTGGTCCCTAAGCGTTTGCAAGAAAGTGGTTATCAATTTCATTACCCTGAATTAGCACATGCACTTGAGTGCTTGCGTTTATAGACATATTTGCCTTCATTAAGACAAATTGAATAACAAATTCATCTTGTTAATCTGAGCGTACATACAAAAAAGCCGATAATTCACTTATGAGTTATCGGCTTTTTTATTTTACCCTAAGCTTGCGCTGAATTTACACCATTTGGCGTAATAAATGACTGGTGTTTAAGCGCAACAAGCGCCAACAACCAACCATGCCTAAAGCCCCTACTACAATTGCCCCAGCAACCGGCGCAATAAACCAATACTCCCAGTGTAAAGAAGCATCCATTTCAAACACTTGGCTTTGTAGGAAAAATAAACTGACTTCATTAGCGAATGCAGCCATTAAACCTGCAACTAAACCAATAATAACAAATTCAAACAATACACTCGCGCGTATTAACCGCCCTTTAGCCCCCAACGTCCGTAGTATGGCCAGTTCCTGCTGTCGTTCATCCATACTTGCCTGCACTTGCGCGATAAGCACTAATGCACCTGCTGCTAATACCAGTACTAAGATAAACTCTACCGCCAGAGACACTTGTTTGACGATCCCTCGAAGTTGTTCAATTCGGGCATCGACGTCAAATAACGTCACGCTGGCAAATGGCTTCATAAGGTCAGTAATGTCTGATTTACGAGACTTGTCTAAGTAAAAACTGGACAAATATGTCGGCAAATAATCCTTCATGGCTTGAGGTTGAATAACAAAAAAGAAGTTTGGCTGCATAGTCTGCCAGTCAACTTCACGCAGGCTTGATACCTCTGTATTTATTACTTCACTACCCACATTAAAGGTGAGTTTGTCCCCAAGCTTAATATTTAACCGTTGTGCAATGCGCGCTTCAACAGACACGCCATATAAACCACTGGCCAACGGCTCACTCGTATCAAACCATTGACCTGCAACGATTGTATTTTCATGCTGTAAGGTGTCGCTCCAAGTCAAATTGGCTTCGCGCCCTAATCCCTCACGGCCCTGACGTTCGCCAGCTTCAGCATCTTCTTTGCTCACAGCCGTCGAAACTTTTTCGTCATTAATGGCCACAAAACGCCCTCGAACAACAGGATAAAAATGCTCAATATCAACATTTTCCTGAGCAAAATGCGTTTTTAAATCAGGCAATTGCTGCTGAGTAATATTCACCAAAAAATAATTTGGTGTGCCCTTAGGAAGTTGGTCTTGCCACTGAGCAATCATGTCATTACGCATAACTAATACGATCAAGAGCAGCATGATCGTTACCGCAAAACTAATGAGCTGAATGGCGTTGTCCATGGCCCGGCGTCGAATACGAGCCCAAGCTAACTGCCATGCGCCCATTTTACCTTTACCGAGCTTGCGCCCCAACCAGATCAAACCAAATGTCACAAACAGCAGACTGATAACCAATAGAATGCCTGAGCCAAATAAAATAGCACTTAAACCCAAATTACCGCTATATGCCCACATTAGACTGAATATTGCGCCCCCTGAGGCTAAAAACTGAATAAAGCGCGAACTAAGCGAAGCCCCTAAATCACGACGTAATACTCGCAAGGGCGAAACTGAAAAAAGCTTAAGCAAAGGATAAAGCGAGAACAGTACTGCGCATATGGCACCGGTAAATACAGCGATAATCAGTGGTCGCCAGAACCACACGTCCAATGATACTTCAACGCTGCCCGCCAGAGCCCAGACCACAACCTGCTGAAGTATAAAGCCTAATAAAGTGCCTATCACTATGCCTAACAACGTAATAAACGTTATTTGCAACAGGTAGACTTGCTGCACCATCGCCTTGCTCGCGCCTAACGTTTTCATAATGGCAACGGGATCATAGTGTCGCTGGCTATAGCGTTGAGCGGCAACAGCAATGGATACTGCAGCCAAAACAATCGCCAGCAAGCTTGCCAGTAAAAAATACTGCTCAGCTTTGGCTATGGAACGCCCGATAGCAGAATCATCATCACTGACCGATACCCAACTCTGTAGCTCTTTATCTAATTTTGGCATCAACCAGTCGTAATACGCATTTAAGTCAGCTTCGCTACCGGTAAAAAAATAGCTAAAAGACGCCCTACTGCCCGGGCCGATAATATTTGTTGCCGCTAAATCCTGTTCACCGATCAGCACTTTAGGATCGCCACCAAAAACGCTAAAACCAGCATCCGGCACATCAGACAGCACTTTAGTGACAGTAAATGTCTTATCACCTACTTCAATATCTTGTCCAAGTGTTAGGTCTAGATTTTGAAAAAGGCGAGATTCAATCCATGCGTGACCGGGCTTAGGCAATGACTTGATGGCTTGACCTGGCGCAAAGGGTTGCTCGGCAACTCTTACCGTGCCTTTTAACGGGTAACCCGGCGCTGCAGCGCGTAAATCAACTAGCATCATATTATCGCCAGAAAATGCCATCGAGCGGGTATAGACCTGATTAGCCGTATCCAAATTAAATTCTTGTGCTTTTTCTATCCAGCTCTGATCAACTGGTTGGCGTGACTTAAGCACCCGATCCGCGGCAATAAACTCGGCACTTTTAGCGGTTAACGCTGATTGAAGACGTTCACTGAAAAGTGATAAAGACAGCACTGAGGCCACTGACAATATTATGGCGAGTAAAATAATGGTTAACTCGCCGCGCTTAGCCTCATGTTTGAACAATCGCCAGGCGAGATTAAAAGTTTGCTTAGTCATGCATTACCCTACCTGACTTTGTGTAGCCTGCGCAGTTTCAGGCACATCTGACTCATCAGAATTCAACGCGTTATTAGCTGGCGTTATTTCACTCAACTCGCCAGCATTCATCAACAATTGACGCTCACAATGTTTTGCCAGTTCACCGTCATGAGTAACCAAAACTAACGTAGTATGCGAATCGCGATTTAGATCAAACAATAACTGTTCTATTTTATCACTGTTGGCGGCATCCAAATTACCGGTAGGCTCATCAGCAAAAAGTATTTTAGGCTTGGTAATAAAGGCGCGAGCAATGGCTACCCGTTGCTGCTCACCACCGGACAACTGATTAGGATAATGATCGCCTCTGTGTCCCAGGCCCACCTTATCGAGAATATCTTGCCCACGTTGTTTTGCGTCAGCTAATCCGGCAATTTCAGCTGGCAAAATAATATTCTCTAATGCGGTGAGACTTTGCACTAACATAAAGCTTTGAAAGATAAAGCCGACTTTTTCACCGCGTAACTGGGCGCGCTGTTCTTCATCCATGTTATGCAAACCCTGCCCATCTAGGTAAATTTCTCCGCTGCTGACCTCATCAAGGCCCGCTAAAAGGCTCAGTAATGTCGATTTACCGGAGCCTGACGCACCCACTATGGCAATCGACTCACCCGCCTTGACTTCGAAACTAATTGGCTTGAGGATCGAAAGCTCACCTTGAGACGTAGTAACTGTTTTCGTAATCGCGGACGTTTTAATCATATTTGCAGGAGCCATAGTGTTTAATTTGATAAGTAATTCACTGCGCAAGCGCGCGAAAGTTATGTTGATTCTTTTACCTATTTTACTGGTTTCAGATCAACTTTGGGCTAAATCGAGTAAATTGTTAATCTTAGGCGATAGCCTAAGTGCTGGTTATGGTTTGACGCAAGCGCAAAGCTGGGTAAGTTTGTTACAAGATGCGTGGCAAAAAAGCGACATAAGTGTTGTAAATGCGGCGATAAGTGGCGAAACGACAGACGGAGCCCTAGCAAGGTTGCCACGTTTGTTAGACCAACATACTCCTAGCCATGTATTTGTCGAACTCGGCGGCAACGACGGGTTACAGGGCCATCCGATCGCTAAGATGCGTAGCAATCTAGCAAAAATAGTTGAACTCAGTCAATCGTCAGGGGCAACGGTTATCTTACAAGAAATGCAGATACCTACAAATTATGGACGCCGCTATACTGAGCTTTTCATTGGCGCTTATGCCGCAGTAGCAAAAGATCATAATGTGGTGTTGTTACCATTTTTCCTCGCAGATATCGCCCTAAACAGTGATTTAATGCAAGCTGACGGTATTCACCCAAATGCCAAAGCGCAGCCTATTATCGCTGAATCAATGGCACAAACTTTAAAGCCACTTGTGGCGCCATAATACCGAGTTACTTATTTTTAACGTAATTGACGCACCAGCAGGCTTAGCTAACCAAGACTAAGCGCAAATACGAGTTTCCTTAGGAGCATCATTATGGACGTCAATTCAATAAGCGCGAATCCTGTTCAGACCATTCAACTATCAGCAAGGCAGGTGATTGAACGCAGACCACCACCGGCACAAGAGACTCAATCAAGATCATTGTCTAGCTCACCCGCAACCACCCAAGTGTCTGAAGCGCCTCAAACAACAGATCAAAACCAGCGGGTGGGTTCAATTGTGGGCGTTCGGATTTAACGCTTTATCAAAAGGTAAAAGAGAAAAAACCAGATTAATAACACCACTTGTAACACCATCTGATTTTATCATCGGTCCATGGAAAACGTTTAGTGGCGCTGCTGTAAAACGCGCACTATTTCATGGGAGTCACTCAATCTACGTACTTGCATAAATAAGCTTTCAGCTTCTGGGTATTGACGGCTTAAATAGCCTAACCATTGCTTGAGGCGATTAGGAAAGTATTTTCCCTTATCACCAAATATTTCGTATCCAGAATAATCTAATAGTAGCTGATTTACCTCTGACCAAGGCATGATGTCTTGCTCGCCGCGCACAACTCGCGCTAAATTAGGTACCGCAAGAATGCCCCGCCCAAGCATAATATTCTGACAGTTAGATTGCTGCTGGCAGTTAACGGCATCATCAAAAGACCATATTTCCCCATTAGCTATAATCGGAATATTCACTTTCTGTTTGATATCTGCGATCCATGACCAATAAGCGGGAGGTTTATATCCTTCCACTTTGGTACGTGCGTGAATGACCAGCAAATCTGCACCCGCAGCTTCAATAGCCGCTGCATTTTCGAATGCTAAACTTTTATCATCGAAACCTAAGCGCATCTTAGCCGTCACTTTATGTTCGCTTGGCACGGCTTGGCGTACCGCACTAACAATATCGTATAAAGTTTGCGGCTCGCGCAACAAAATGGCCCCCCCTTTACTCTTATTCACGGTCTTGGCTGGACAGCCAAAGTTTAAATCTACCCCGTGAGAACCCAGTTCAACTGCTCGTTGAGCATTTTCGGCCAACGGTTGAGGATGTTGCCCAAGTAACTGCACTCGCACTGGGGTACCGTTTGGGGTAAAACCATCATTATGTAACTCAGGACAAAAACGATAAAATACTTTCTTCGGGAGTAAGCATTCCACGACTCGCACAAATTCAGTGACACATAAGTCGAAGCCTCCAACCCTACTCAACATGTCCCGCATGAGGTGATCAACCACCCCTTCCATCGGTGCTAAAATTACTTGCAACTTGTTTACTCTGTGAATAAAACCAATAAAAAATACAAGACCATCGGTGGCCTTGCGTAAAACGAAAAGTCAAAATATGGAAATTCTATCGTGTTAGATTTAGCCGCTTATTTTTCTCAAGATCAGACTTTTTAGCCCTTAATGAACAACAATTAAGAATTTCTGCACGCCGCTCAGTGGATGCATCACCCCAGCCAACTATTTCGTCCAACATTCGATAACAACCCACGCACATATCTTGTCGATCTAAGCAACAATTTCGCACACATGGTGACGTTATTTCTTTACTTTCCACACGTTTCCTTAAGGCGAAACTTTGAATTTAATTGTACCACAGCGTTGATCAGCATAGACATAGATTGAAATAGCAAATTTATCGGGTTAACTCAGCACCATTTTGCCGTATTATCGAACTGCGTATCTCGCATGGATCAGGGAACTGAGTAAATAAATATCAATAAGAAGGGAAAACGACATGACCGATAATATAGATTATTCGAACTACAGCTATGAAGATTTACTCAGTGCCAGAGCAGGTTTAGACGCAGACGTCTATCCCGAGCGCGCAGTTGAGCTTGATAAACTGATCGCACAAAGGGCACCAAAGATAGAGTCAGTGGATAGCACAGGTCAAAGTGCAGTATTACGCCAAGTTCAAGTCAAGTTTCACGGTAAAACCTCGGAGTTTTTTGGTATATGGATCGTTAATATATTACTGACGATCGTGACCTTAGGTATTTATTCAGCTTGGGCTACTGTACGGACTCATCGATATTTCTACTCGAACACTGAGATTGATGGGCATTGCTTTTCATATTTAGCCAACCCAGTACAAATTTTAAAAGGACGAATTATAGCAGTAGTCGCATTTGTTATTTATTCAATCGCTGCTGCTTTTAGCCCTATGTTGATGCTAGTTTTCATCGTGGCTTTTGTCTTTTTAACGCCATTGATGATTATCTTAGCGGTTCGATTTAAAATGCGTATGACTGCGTATCGCAATATAAGATTTGGTTTCAATGGAAAGTATGGCGATGCATTTGTTGTCTTTGTCTTACTGCCAATCGTCAGCGTATTTACCCTTTATACTGCGCTTCCCTGGGTATTTAAGAAAATGGACGAATTTTTACATAATAATATGACTTACGGTCAGCAAAAATTCACCACCCAACTGCGTAGCTCTCAATACTACATTGCTTCGTTCGGCGCATTGGTCTTAGCTTTGGTTATAGGTGCTTTGTCTTTGTTTGCGCTAGGCGCATCATTTAGAGCGTTTGAGGCTCAGGCCGCTCAGGGACCATCGTTTTCCTTGCTCACAATGGGAATTATGTTTGGGTATTTGGTGATTTTCCTTATTGCTTCTAGTTTTTACCAAGCTTATGTTCGCAATCACTTATTCAACTCGATGCAAATAAACAAGGTTGCGAGCTTCACTTCGAGTGTCTCTGCCGCAGGATTAATATGGCTTCATTTGAGCAACTTAATCGCACTGGTCGTGACGCTCGGCTTAGCGCTGCCGTGGATCCACATTCGTACATCGATATTTTATGCTAATGCGACCAATATCTCTGTACTAGTAGGGATTACTGATGTAGTTGAGGGAGCACAGGACGATACAAGCGCGATAGGCGAAGAAATATCGAATGTATTCGACGTAGATATTGCACTAGGATAACGCGATGCATAACGCGATGTTTTATCCTGCAGGCAGCGCTCGCTGCCTGCTCGTTCAGCTCGATTTTAGTGCTGAAGAAGTGCGGATGCGCAATGCTAATAATGAAGTACTGCACACAATCCCATTAAGCCAGCTAAACCCTACCCCTAAATTAGCCGCAACACGTCGCGAAGTCATGTTACCGAACATTGGTTTACTGTCATTTGAGCCGACGCCCGAGCTAGATTCCTTGATATATTCCTCCGGCAAAAAGCAATGGGCATCTACGCTTGAAAGCAGCTACCAAGGAATAGCCATTAGCTTATTATTGGTGCCGCTTTGTTTGTTTATTGTGTTTAAATATATTATTCCGCTTGCAGCTGAACGTTTTGCTGAAGTAATCCCTTATAGCGCAATAAATTTAGCGTCTATACATGCCCTAAAAGCATTGGATCAGGGTATGTTACAGCCAAGTGAACTGACTCTTAGTGAACAACAAACAATTCAGTCCAACTGGCAGCGCACAGTGAGTCAACTTACATTCGATAATGCATATTACACACTACGCTTTCGCAAAAGCGAGTCGCTCGGTGCCAATGCGTTTGCTTTGCCGAACGGTACGATTGTGGTCACCGATGAGTTCATACAATTAATAGAAAGTCGTCAGGATTTGCTGCAAGCCGTATTACTGCATGAGATAGGTCATGTGGAACATCATCACTCGATGCGGCTTATTTCCCAAAGTCTCTTCTCATCTCTTGTGATTGATTATTTTTTTACCGATGTAAGTGGCTTGATTGATGCTTTTGCCGGTATATCGACAACACTGGTACAAAATCAGTTTTCATCAGAGTTGGAATGGGAAGCAGATAATTTCGCACTGAAACAGATGAAAACCGCTGCGCTTGATACTGAAGCTTTTGCTTTAGCGCTAGAAAAGCTGATGAAAACGATACCTAAAGAGTCAAATGTCGACAGCTGGTTACAAACTCATCCATTGCTACGCAAGCGAATTGCTAACGCTAGAGCCGTTCAAGACTAACCACTAGTTGCTAAATATCGTGCGAGCCAATTGATGTCACGAATAGACTCCGTTTTGTCAATATATCCGGCATTTTGTAAACAGACATGAGCCTCATAGGCGTCACTGAAGCAACGAGGGACGATGCCTGATTCTGTAAAATATGGCAATAGTGCGTCACCTTGCGAAGGTGAATCTACCACCCAACATTCAAGCTTTTGATTACGTCGGTCCAGATTAACATCAGATTTAAGTGGAGATGAACTAACTGACTTAGGAATAACCCAGCCCCGCATATCAACTAGCACAGCCCAAGTGTTGCCGCGCATTGCGTGCATAGTTTCACCTAAGTCAGACAGGTAAGCCATGTCAGTTTGCAATGTCCACTGACCTTTAATTTGCACGACAATAAGGCGTGATTTCACCGTAATTCGGTAATATGGAGGAGATGATTTAGAGTTACTCAATATCAATATACTGCATTTATTGTATTTAACTTGGCGATAAAATGCTCTGGGTTAGTAGATAGAACAGTTACCATATATATTAGCACCAAAACGCTAAGGTAGAATCTAATATAAACCTATACGTCGCTATATTGAAATTAGACCATTTGGATGTTATCGATTAAAATTTGACACATTCATAATTAAAAAAATAAAAAAAAGCCGTACATGACTGTACGGCTTTTCTTATGTGGCGTCCCCAAGGGGATTCGAACCCCTGTTACC
>TARA_R110001632_G_scaffold145606_1_pt1 | contig 15463 bp, 22 predicted proteins | sample TARA_R110001632 | Tara Oceans TARA_R110001632 (sample SAMEA4398266) | marine metagenome | biome: Polar Biome; feature: [SRF] surface water layer (ENVO:00010504); material: water (ENVO:00002006), including particulate matter (ENVO:01000060) such as... | depth 5 m
GGAAGACCTTATAACGGCGTTTAACCTTGCTGTAACATGCATCTTTTGATCCACTCTTACTCACTTGTTTCTCCATTGAACCACGCGAGATGGTCATTTCGTTTCTCCTTTATAAAATCATCCCAAAGCACCGACAACATGCGGTGGTTTTCTGTTACCTTTTGAGCAACAACCGCCGTATCTGTCTTTAGCTGAGTGACTTCTATTCCGATCCAACCAAGGAATCCAAGTAAAGCTACTGGCATAATTTTGTCCATCAGCATTTCCACCTTCTTCTTGCCGCGCAAATACGTTTCTTGGGCGTCTTCTTGCAACTGATTCCATGCATCTTCATTTGACCAGCGGAGCGAGAACAATACGACTTTTTACGTTTGCCGCCACTCGGCTGTGGAGCTTTTAACTTTGACCCCGTGGCACGATTATATTTAGCTCGTCCCTTGGCTGTAAGACCTGCGCCTTTGGAAGCGGGAAGTTTTTCCCCCCGCTTCACTGAAAGACTAACCGTCTTCTTTTTAGCCATTAGCCAAAAAATCCAGTTATAGAATCTACGTTTGTGAGCGTTACGTGACACTCATCCTCAAAGATCATCCCGTGATCAGGAATGGTGATTTGATTGTCGTCTGATGTATGAAACACCATTGACAACAATGTTGCACCGCCACTCCCGTTTTTAAACACAGCAGCAGGTGAACCACTAGAGGCTGTCTTTACATAGAAAGCCTTTAGACGAGTTCTACCGCCCTGCAATGTTCCCGTAGCTGTGGCAGTCTTTGCTGTAATAGAAGCAGCCATACTTGATCTCCTTAAAAAATGGATGCAGGTGAGGCTTTTGCCTCACCTTACTCATGTTGTGCTAGCTTGCAACATCATAGCCAGTGATTGTTATAACCAATCTACCTGCTGTATAAGTACCGTCAGTAGTAGCGCCAGCAGTTAGATACAAGAATTGATCCGCAGCAATAGTGCCGCCGACTGTACGTGTTCCAACCGCAGCATCACCACCATTAATGATCAGCGTCTCTGTTAAATCAGAAATAGGTGTGTCTTCAACACCTGTGCCTTCAGTGGCAGAGTGTAGGTTAATGTCTGGATCACCGCCTGCTGGAGTTTCAAAACACTCCATAGTTACGCCAAATACTGTACCTTGGTTTGCAGTTGTAACCTTACCAATGTAAGCAACGCCAGAAGCATCTTTACCAATGATGTCTCCAGCCGCAGTTGAACGCAAGCCAGTCAGATCAATCATAATAGTAGTTTTTACAATGTTAACATTTGTTGAGGTGTCGCTTTTAAAACGCTCTACCTGAGTGATGTAAACTTCCGCAGTACCTTCAATACCAGCGCTGCCAGCAGCTTCTGTTCCCATTTTTGAGCCACTGGTGATTGTGATAGCGCCAGTGGTGGCATTTTTTGATACAGTTTCAAAGCCGTTTTCAGAACGCACTGGTCCTGAGAAAGTAGTATTAGCCATTTAAATCTCCTTGTCGTGGCTAGAGTCAGTCTCACATTAAGACTGTCAAGAATTAAATTAGTATACAACAAAAAAGGGCGACTGCAAAGCCGCCCTTTAATTATCTTTGTGTCTTCACTAGGCGCCCGGCGAACCGAACACAGCGCGTGGATCGCTAAAGCCGAAGCTGTAACGCTCACGAGCCTTGAAGCGCATGTTGCCAGTATCGAAATCTGGATCCATGTTAGTCGCCAAAGGCATACGCTCGAAGTGCTTAAAGCCGTTCGGTGCGTCAGTCTTGATGAAGAACGCATCAGTGTCTGTCAGGTAGTCGTTGACTACATAACCTTCTGGAAGCATTCCAGATGACTTGATGGCGTTTACATCGTTGTCCGCAGTACCAACACGAAGGTTAGATACAAGCAGACGCTCTGCAACGAATTGCAGTTGACGTGGAACAATCAGCTTCATTCCTTTAAGAGCAATAACCAAACCACGCTCGTCAACAAAACCAGCGATGCTGATCAATGCGTCTTCGAGTGAAGTTTCGTTAAGGTCAGCGGCAGTGCCCGGCTCGTTGGCAAATGTGCCACCGTTTGTGAGCGGATGGTTAGTAGTCATAAGAGCTACACCATCACCGCCAGCGAATGCGCCAGCGTCGAAGCCGTTGTTAAGGACAGAAGCGGCTTTAACCTGCTTAGTGTGTGCCATAGAACGTGCAAGAGCACGAGTATAGCGAGCACCAAGACGGTCATAGAGGTTGTCCTCTACTGCTTCTTCTGTGATCGAAAAGCCCATAGCAACGGTCTCGTGGTTATACCGAGCGGTATAAGCCTCGTTCGCGTCGTCATAAGAGATTCCTGAACCTTCCTGCTTAACAGGAGCGGCACCGAAACCTGACAGCATCACTTCTTCTTCAAACGCACGGTCAGATGACTCTGTGTCGAAGATTTCTGCATGCTGGCCTTCGTAGCGACCATATTCCATACCAAAGAGAGCGTTAAGACCCGGCTCTAGTTCTTTGGCGAGTTGTGCGCGAGAAATAGCCATTAGTTAGCCTCCCTAAGAAATTGCCGCTTCAGAATCAGCCTGAAGCAGTGCATGGTTATTGATCATCACAATCACAGGAAGTCCAGCAGCTGCGTAGTCCTCATTATCAGCATCAGTACCGATGCCCACAATCTTCAAAGGAAGAGATGCGTTTGATGAGTCCAAAGTAGCTACATCCAACTGAGCGTTGGAGATACCTGTTGTTGTGCTACCGCCAGCACCACTATTGAACTGTGAGTTCTCAAAGATGGCTGCTTCAGCAGTTGCCTGATTTGTGAAAGTGGCGTCTGTACAAACTAAAAAGCGCTGGAGCGGGTTGTCGTACACACGTCCGATAATATCGAAATTAGTGTCGGCACCTGAACCCGGCCAAAAGTTTGAAAAGACTTTCTTTCCTGTAGTCGAAGATACATACTCACAACCAGCGAATACACCTACAAATGCTACAGTGTCTCCGGATGCAGAACCAATGGCAATTGAGCCACCGTTTACTGCCTTTACCGCAGAACCCTGATAGATTGCTGACGCATTACTAGCGATGAGGTATGCATTTGTGCCGCCTGTAGCTGGTGTGCTACCTGCGTTATTGATCGGCTTTAAGCCGAACGCAACATTGACATTTGCCATAATGCTACCTTTCTCTCTATGTTAGATGGCTAACGATCTCGTCGGCCACCGAATGATACATCACTTTTCCTATCGTTATGGATAGGCATCGAGGGATGTTGTTCCCTCATCAGGTTTTCGTCAACGGCCTTCATTTGGTTGCGGGTCTGATCCCGATAATATTCAGTTCTTTCCTCTACCGTTTCTTCGGGGATGCGACATAGCATTAGTCCGCCTACGCCAATCACCCCTGCATTCTTACCCTCTTCCAACACTGGATAGCGGTTCACTTCGTCCGGATACTCATCCGCTCGAACTGGTTCCCATCCCTCACGCAGCTTGGAATGTACATTCGTCTTATCTTCCTCTCCACGAATGGAAGTTCTGATCCAACGATGCTTATAACCTGCTGGTGCATCTGGTGCCGCCAAGTTAGAAGGTGGTGCCCAAGGCTTACGCCGTTGGGTAGTTGCGCGTGTCTCTGCTTCGCGTTTAGTTCTTTCAGCCATAATTTTAATCCTTTACGTGTTTTGCATATTCTTCGAGCGGAACATTCAACCGTTTCGCAATAGCAATCTGCGAAGGAGTCAATTTGACTGTTCTGCGCCCCTTTGGTGACGACGACTTTGAAGCCGTGGACTCAGCAGAAGCGACTCTGGGTCCTGAATCGCGCTTTGCTTCCTGAAACTTGTGCGGAAACTCAGTGCGAATTCTTTTGTCAAGCTCAGTATAATACTCATCTGACGTCGGGTCAAACCCTTCGTCCTCAATAAGTTGACGATGTACGCCAAAAGCGGCATACGTCATCGTCTGATCTTGGCCAAACCATTCATTCTTAGACGCCCAGTCCTCGGCTTTGACATCCGGCTTGGCCGGAGCTTGCTGTTGGACAGGCTGTTGTGGAGCTTGCTGTTCTTCCTGTGGGACGGCAACACGCTCTTCATTACGACGTTTTGCTTCTGCATATCTTGCCTGCTCTAGTGCAAGATGGCTAATCTTTTGCTGTGCATCAAACATAGCATCAGAATCACCGTCTTCATACGCTTTCCTGTACGCTTCTTTAGCGGCAACAACATCAGACTCTACTCGATTACCAAACTCACCCACATAGGATTCGTCCAGTTTATTCAAGCGAGACTTTAATTCATCGTTCTGCTTTTTTACAGATTCCGCATATTCAACCGCCGCTTGACGCTGGCGCTCTTCTTCACGGAAACGATTTGTAAGCTTACTGATGCGACGCTTAACAGAGTCTGAATATTCCTCAAGCTCCTCGGCTGGTTTATCAGTGGCTTCTTCCTTTTCAGGTTCTTCCGCCGCCTGTTCAACAGGGGCTTCTTGAACTTCCTCGGTCTCTACGACCTCGATCTCTTCTTGTTCAGCTAGGTTTTGCATACTACGCTCCGTATGTCTTTATGTCGTCTGGATCGACAATGGTTGCAATGACCTCATCGTCATTGATGATGCGAACCTCACCGCCTTCTATATTAAAGCGAGACCCGGAATACCGACCGATACAAATCCAATCACCTTCTTTACACCAAGGTTCGGATTCCGCACCGAATTTGTCGGGATCTTGATACGCAAGCGGACCAACCTTAACCACATAGGCTACAACAGTGCCTCGTGCCTCTCGGTCTTTTGCTTGATCTGGTATGATAACACCGCCCTCAGAAACGTCTTTGCCTTTATACGGCATGACGAGTATGCGCCAACCTGTTGGCTGTGGGATTCTTTCTGCAAGGGGTTTTTGTTTGGCTTCTTCTTCAGCTTTTTTCTTAGCTCGCTGTTGCCGCATAATATGGTCAGGTACGAATAGGGTCTTCGTCATAATCATCCTTTTTTAGCAGGGTTTGAAGTTCATCTAACGCATAGGTGAGTCCCTGAATCTCGCCTATCATAGAACGGTAAGTCTCCATATCGGAAACTCCGCCGCTTGTCACGGAGATGCTAATGTCATCCACGCGATTCTGCAAGGTTCTTTTATACCTTGTTATAAATTGTATAGCATCCATTAACTACTCACAGTCACAATGTGTTGGCTGGCAGTCGCATCTGTTAAGGACGGGGTTAATTATTCTAGCTAACAGAACCGCTAAAAGCCTCTTCAGGCGCGTAATCATTACCATCACCATTTATCTTTCCATCAGTTATTGGACCACCAGAAACCCAAGCATTACAAACACGCATGGAAGCGCACTTGAACTTTATAAACTGACAGTAGCCTATATCTCCCGCATCCACAGATGCATACGGATCTGCCCCATCATTCATGCCGATGCCTTTAGCAATGCAATCTTTTATCCTTGACGTTAGATTAAAAGCAGCACAGTTACCACAACGACTATCTTTTGCGGCCTCTATGGATGCATTGAATGTGTCCGCTATCTTCTGCCAGAAACTATCGTTCTTGCCAGTGTCATCAAGATTTGGATTTAAAGGGCCATAGCCATACTCATCAATGGCGTTCTGCCTGTTCTCAAGATTTAAATCTAGGTCTTGAGTTGCGGCGGGACATTCCCCCTGCATCTTGTCTACAGGAGTGCCATCTTGAATTTCTTTCGATAAGTCCAATCCATCAGGGATTAGTTTGATTTCTATTTTCATGTCACACTACTCTATTGAATAAATCTTGAAGAGGAATACTGTATTCTAGACCCATTGTCCTGCCACCCCGATCAAAGTCTGGGTTCTTAAAAGTGGGTGTGATACTGCGCGTGTTGGGATTATACCCTTCGGAGCCTTTAGGATTCATAAAGCCCTTAGTCGCTTCAAGCATCTGTGCTGGGGACATAAATTCGTAGTCTAAAAACGCTTGGTCACCTGTGGTTAAATCTGTAGATTCGGCATTCATTGTCCCACTGTATTTATCTCGTAGCTCTTGTGCTGGGTTATATGTTCTAGCTTCTTTATCTCTGCCTACGCCAAGATTTGCATCGCCAAACGCAGGTAAGTTTGTCATTGGATCTACACCCAAGTCTCCAACGCCAATATCAACGCTCAAGTTAGGGTCAGGAGAAAACTTTTCTCTAAGAGAACCAATACCAGATGTTATAGAATCCATTGTGTTTTGCAAGAGCTGGGGTGTTTCAACATTGTACGCACCGCTAGATGTGTAACGCGGATCTTCTTCTGCAACGGAAGCAGAAGCAGGGATCAATGATTCCGTGCGTAGAGGGGAATCTGTTAACCTAAGTTCTCTACCAAGACCAAACATACCTCCAAGCATACTGTTTGACAGTAGCTTTTCAGCCATGTTCATATCTGCGTCGGATTTAGGCACACTTTGTACAGTGCCGTACTGAGTTATGTCCCCTGACCGCATGCCGGGGCGAAGCTGACCGTCCGACATAGGGTCAAGATAACGATCCAAAGTAAGCTGCATTATACCCTGACGCTGTTGAAGACTCAAAAGGTTTGCGTAGCTTAGATTCTTGGCGTTAAGTCCAGTTACTTCAGAAAAACGGTTTTGAAAACCGTAGGGGTTATCTTCAGTAATACCCATCTGTTGCATTAAATTATTACGCTGCGTTAGACTTAGGTTGTCCTGAGAATAAGACGGGCGAGTGTTTTGGCCATAGTTCGCCTGATTGGCCATTGTCTGATTACCGACAAAACGTCCGCCGCCTAAAGACTGACCCAAACTAAGTAGAGGCTCATCATTACGATTATCACCGCCTTGCACACTAGCGTTTGGAAAACCATCGTCAGAGGAAGCGGGAGTGGAACGAGAAAAATTAACGCCATCCCTAGAACTGCCAAAAGCCTCTTTCTCGTAATCCGTTGCCATTTACCTTGTTCCTTTGAACTTACCACCTTGAATAGCGGCACCCATACCACGGCAAGACATATACTTACCGTCCTTGGCCTTAACTTTAGGAGCCTTTTCATCGTCTTCGATCTCACGAAGACTAGGAGCTACCCTTTTGCTTTCGTTCATGTCGCCTTTGCTTGGCTTTGGCTTTGGTAGGACGGTTGGCTTCTTGCTTGCTCCGCCTTTTCCATATTGCATTTTATTCATGTTATTCTCCATTATGACGGAGCCGCCATCCCTGCGGCTTCTACCTTTATTTATAAGCTGTTTTGCCTCGCTAGTCGAGACACCAATATCTTTTCCGAACTGCGCTGCTCTAGGTTTTGCCATTAAACTAACTCTTTTCCGTGTTCAGCCATACCGCAAATGCACCTGTCATGGCCCCCGTGACTACACTCACCAGTGCCGACTGCTGTGTCGTCGGATCCGGCAGGAGCATGAACCACTCCACTACTCGCCACGCTGATATCGACATCATCAGCATCATAAAGCGAGGTAGTATCCTCCACCTTAGAAATCTTTCCATTGTTAGTTCTGTCACGATTCTTCCTCGCCTGCTCTTCCGTTGTTCTGTTGTTCATGTCCCACATGTAATACACTACTTCTTTCCAAAGAATTTAGTTGCGCTACGCACGCCAAAAGAAGCGGCAACGATAACGCCCAAGGAATATTGATACCATTCAGGCATTGAGTTGAGTTGGGCGAAGCCATTTGCGACAACCTCTTCCATACCGGGAATAAACGCCAAGATCAGTGGTATGCTAAACAAAATTACTAGCCACTCGTCAGCCCACGAGTTGCTTTTACTTTTTGCCATCTCAAGATCCCAGTCGATCTCGCCTGTGGCTTTCTTCTGCATGACAACAGCTTCAGCCTGCGCCTTGGCAACCTTGGTTGCAGACACCGCCTTCTTCTCTTCGACCTTACCCTGTAGCCATGTACTAGCTAAAGAAGATATAGGACCTATCAACGCCGCTATCATTTTTTACCCTTTACCACGCTTTTCAAAGTTTTAGCTTGACCCGCATGCAGCTTAGAAGCTTTTTTAAGCGCCTTAACAACTTTTTTTATTTTTTTCTTTTTATTACCCGTAAGCATCAGCCACTCCTGTTCAGATTAGTTTTTAGTTTATTTGTCACGTAGCTTCTCCGTAAACACACATGACTTTATATCTGTGCGGAACAGGTGCCATCTGTCTTATGTCTGCCAGCATATAAACCGCTCTTATGTCACACTCTTGTTTGGTTTTGTATGGCCCATACATATCCGTAAATTTGACGCACGAATTAGCGACGTTAAGTGCACACGCTAATACAACAGCCTCAAACATTACCGATCCTTACTTAATGCCGCCTGTGTGTTAATACGATAGATATTAACATCGTTACGATCACCCGCTATCTGCTCCTGCAATCCTTGGCGTTGCTGTGCCAGTTCATACTGTTGCTGTAGCTTGGCCTGATCAATCTGGAAGTCCATAGAGTCGTTTTGCATCTTACGCTGTATTTCCTGCGTATCGTTCTGCAACTCCTGCTGACGGATCGCAACCAACGGATCCTCTTGCTGGGGTGGCTGAACCATAGGCATGATCTGCTTCATGATCTCTGTAACCTGCTGGGCAACAGCAGACTCAACTACTTCTGGTGCTACCTGCGGAACTTCTTGACCCACAGCTATCGACTGCTGTGCCGCATTCTCGAAGAACGCCATGATCTGATCCCGTGCCAGCATAGATACGTGCTCCTGTACGTGAGCCTGCAACAACAAGAAACCCTGCGGGTTGGCAGAGGCAACAGGTGACGACAAGAACATAGAGTGCGCCATGATGTGTGACTCATGATCCTGCTGTGGAAACGCCTGTGGCGGCATACCCTTAACAGAGTTTGCGTTCTCTGTCGCTGGATCAATAGGTTGTGGTGGCTGTGGCACTGGCAAAATACCGTCGATGTTCTTCACATCCAACGCATCGTACATACGACGATAGGCTTCGTACATGTTGTGCATCTGCGGGGCGGCTTGAGCCAACTGCAACTGTGTTTGTGCTAGCGACAAACGCTGTGACATAGAAAAGATTGACGGGTCACTGGCAGGTAACACATCAACACGACCATCAAAGTCCTGCGCCATAATCTCAGCAGGCATGTTCTGCCCGACAAAGTATGGATACGGCATTGGATTGTCGCTGAATACCTGCGCCAGCAAACGGAACTCTTGCTTCTGAGCATAGTGCAAACGCTTGTGAATGCTTGATATGATCTTCGAGCCTTGCTCGATCAGTGCAACGGTTGTTCCGACTGGGGCTTGTGAGTTGACGTCGGCAATTTTTGCGTCTGCAACCTGTGCAAATCTCCGCCCTGAATCGACAATAACGCCCAGTAATTGAGCAAGTGTCCCAGAAGGTTCCTTGTATGGAAGGGGCATAAGAGCATTCCGAAGATCACCACCGGGAGCATCAATATCACGAAACTCGCCGGGACTAAGCGGTTCATCATCATTGCGAATACGAACGCCACGGGCTTTAAAACCAGCAGGGAGATTAGAGAGCGTCCCCGCATCGATGAGTTGTCTAAGAATCGAAGTCGCGGCACGAGACAAACCCCCTATTGTATGCAACAAACCAAAACCGTAAAAGCCAAAGCCCGGCAAAAACTTATAGTGAACGAAGTATTGGCGCTTTTTCTTTAGGGGATCCACTTCCCGATAATTACGCACAATCGATAGTACCTTTCCCGAAGCATCGTCCAGAGTGACGATGTAGGGAAGCTTAATACCAGTTGGCTCGCCTTGCGTATCCATATCCTCAAAACCATCAAGGTCGAGGTCAGTGTGGATTTCAAGTAAGGTATATACGTCATCCGAATACGATGGACGAACGCCTTGAAGCTCATCTTCAGTTTGTTTAATAGGTCTGTCATCTTCCTCATCCGATGCCTGTAGTTCAATGTCACGATAAACACCTGCAACCTGCATCTTGCGCAGCTCGTTCTCAGTCATGCGAACAACATGTGTCACACGCTCGGCAGTGCCCAAGTCAGATGCAGAATAAGGTACAATCAAATCATCAGCAGGAATGAACTTAGATACAGCACGATCCTTGCCTGCGTCCTGATATACTTTCTTAAATGTAGAACCTGTCAGCGGTAGGTAGAACAACATCTGATCCGTGTCAGGATCAAACTCTTCCATCACTTCCGTAACCTGATAGTTCATAAAATCTTTTACACGCTGGGCTTGATCTTCACGAGCCGCGTCAGGTGTGCCAGCTATGTTCGTCTTCACAGGTCCGCCAGCAGGTATCATCTCTTTGTATGCCTGCGCCTGAAACTGCGTAACAGCCTCACTAAGCAACGGGTGGTGAACACCACTAGCACCCAAGAACGGAGCACTCCGCTCCTCGTAGTTAACACCCAGTAGCTTCATACCACTAGATATCGCGTCTTCCCAGTCAGACCGAGACTCACGATCATCGTCAACCTTGTCACGAAGGTCCGAGGACAAAGAACCAAGTTCGGAATCATCAAGAACCTCGGCTAAGTTAGCACTGTGGTCGTACATCTCAGTTTGGATCTCGAACCCCTGTTCTTCGCCCACAAGTTCTATGCCATCAGGTAGTTGATCCTCGGCAGGTAACTCTACTTGTATTTCTTCAGGCATCATGTCCGCTGGTCCGCCAGCGCCCATTGCCATGTCAACCATCTGTGGTGGTAGTGCCATTAAAAGGCTCCTTGTTTATCTTTTACGAATATAACTTAAATACGTTACCAATGCCAGACCGTAGGTCAACCTTGCCGCCAGCGGCCTTCTTTACAGGGGTATTGTCACTGATAACCCGAAGCTGTGGACGTTTCGGCTCCGGTATGCCAGCACCAGATATGCCAGCCTGATCCTTACCTACATAACTAGATATCGCCTGAAACACCTCGTCAGGCGTCATGTCGTCAGTTACCCCAGCCAAACGCTCTAACTCAGCCTGACTAGCCGCCGCATCAGCACGCCGTGTTACAGACTCAGCGTTTTTCAACTGCTGTTCCAATGCCGCACGGTTGGCCTGCCCCGCACGCCGAGCATCCAATGCCGCATCAAAACCAAAATCCTCGTTTATACCCTTGGATAAATCAGACAAAATGTCTTCCGTGTTAAACAAGTCAGCGTTAAACGTCCTGTTGTAATTGTCCGTAGTTACCCGAACAGCATCTATCAACGCATCAGCACGGCTCATACCCTGATCAACAGCACCCTCGAACTCGTCAATCACATTGTCCGTAAAATCTTTAGATGTGTACGGCGCATCCTCACCCATCTGACGACCTATCATCTCAAACGTAGCATCTAACTTCTTCGCCGCAGCTACGTCAAAAGCATCAGTTACCCCCTGAATCTCCATCTGCAAAGTCTTGGCGTCGCTAAGTTCCGAGGTTCGAGCTTCGTCAGCCTGCTTCTCTAACTTCATGTACTTGTCAGACTTGCCACCTACAACCTCGCCCACCTCGACATTAACCGTAGGAGACTTGTCCGCCATCAGTTGAGCCATACGAGGTAAATCCTGCATCCCCGCAGCTTCGTTAATGGCTTTAACTTCAGCGTCATCGAGAACACGAGTGACACGCATCTGCCCAGAAATAATCCAGTTACCGTCTCGAGCCTGCCCCTGTTGATACTTGTAGCTACCACCCATAGGTAACTCATCCGTAATCTGAGCCTCGGCGCGATTAATCTGTCCCTTACGAGGGCCTGACTTAACAATCGATGCTCGTGAGTCCGCAACACTTTGCAAGTCCACATCATCTGGAACTTCGACTTCAGCCCAAACCTGATTACGCCCACGAGTCTTCATCTTCTGACCCATAACTATTTCTACCGGGCCAATGTGAGTTGCAACTGGGAACTCACCCGAATGCCAGCCCGGACGAAGAGCCACAGCTTTTATTTTCTCCGCCTTAGAACCTTGAGGCAAGTACCCCTGTTCTATAAGCATGTCTCGCGTAGCCTGATCCGGAATAGCTATGCTGTCACCCGTCCCTGCTGATCCATCCCACTTCTTAGATGGCACATACTGCTTGCCGTTAGGCGCAGTAAAATTAAATGGTATCGTCGCTGTTTGCCACTCATTAATCTTAACCGGAGTCTTTGCATCCACAAACAAAGGATATAAGGTCCCAGTTTCGGGGTCCTGCTCGAAAAGTTTATAAGCCTTGCGAGTCTTGATAATCTCTCTAGTCTGCGCGGTTCCAGTACCCTTCTTCTCGATCCCCGAACCTCGGGCCTTGGTTTTTGTAACAGCTTGTTTGAAAAGACCAGCTAGGCCAGCGGTCTTAGCGTATAGGGCACCGGGCGCCAGAAGACGACCAATCATCTCCGGACGCACGTTACCCTCGGCATCCAGAAACTCGTCCGATAACTCAACGCCAGCTTTTTTGGCTAAACCACTAGCACCAAACTCTTCTTGAAACTTTTCCGAAGCTTTTTGGACAGCAGGATCAAGAGCCAGCGGTCCTTTGACACTCATCGCCGGAACGATTAAATCACCAACTAAACCCGGCAAGCCAAAGATCTCTTCCTTTACTAACCCCGAAGCAATCTTCGGCACGTCAGTAGCAATCCGATCACCCACATCAGCCAAGTTACCCATGCGCTTCTTAAAGCCTTGAGCAAATAACGCACGCTGTTCAGTAGGTGTGGGTTGTGCCATTACGCAATCCTCGTGGGTTTCTTCTTCTCGGGAAGCAAGATCTTTGAAAACCGATTGGGAACTAGCCGAACCTTGGGCTTAGTAATATTCCCTGTTGCGCGTCGGTGCCCAGTCCTCAAGTTCTTCTCCGTTCAAACTAATAAAGCCCCCTTGGCGAAAACGCATCAGAGCCATTGTCATACTATCACAAAAGTCATCATGATCGCCATTAGGAAAAGAAGCAACCTCCTCGATCACGTCTTCAGCAAACCTCTTACCAGCAGGATACCAAACCTTACCACCCTCAAATATAGGCGAAGCCATATGCATGCGCGTGGTTTTATCCATTCCACCGCCCCCCTTCTTACGACCGGGGCTAAATGTCAGGACAGGGAGGTTCAGTAACCTCATCTCGTCAGCCAAAGGTGTACCAGACGCTTTTGCCTCAATCAGCATCATATCCGGTTCCCAATACTCGTATTCTTCCTGTGCTATGGTCTTGAGTTCAGGAAAATTCCAACGACCCTTCTTAGCATCCAACATAATCAAATGCTGCTCGCCGTTGCTGTGAGGCTCAAACACACCCCATGTAGTTATCGCACTGTAGTCAGCAGTCTCTTTCTTGCTGAACGCAGTATCATAAGACTGAATAATATAGTCAAGCTTCGGAATATCTTCGTGCTCCCACTCCTGCCACCACTCGCGCTTTATCATCGCAGTTTCTTCGGACACAGGATTCTGTTGCCACTGCGCATTCCATTTGCCCGGGGACAACGAAGCTTTGACCTTTAATAATTCTTCTTTCTTCCAGAATTCTGGCCATAACGGCTGGTCAGATGGCATGATGGCCGGAAATTCTACGACCTCCCACTGGTCAGACATGATGTCGTTACCCTGCGCTTGCAGTAACCGACCAGTCAAATCCTTCTTTGACCACCTAGTCTGGACAATAATAATGGCGCCGCCCGGCTGAAGACGCTGTCGCGGACCAGATGTGTACCACTCATAGGTTCTATCGTAGGCAGTAGTCGATAATGCGTCCTGCTCCGAGTGCGGATCATCAATGATAATCAAATCGCCACCACGGCCAGTCATTGCCGCGCCCACCCCAGCGGCAAAGTATTCACCCCCCGCGCTAGTCTCCCACCGACCAGCAGCTTGGGAATCCTGTTTCAAGTCCGTTTTCGGAAAGACTTCCGCATATACAGGGTCAGCGATCAAGTCACGAACTTTACGACCGAATCTTACAGCAAGTTCAGTGTTCATGGTAGCCTGAATGATTTTTAACTTAGGATTTCGACCCAAGAACCACGAAGGCATCAAATAGGACGCAAATTCTGACTTGGAATGTCGGGGCGGCATGTTCACTATCAGGCGCTTCAAGTCACCCGAAGCAATCCTTTCTAGCTTTTCCGCAATGATTTTATGGTGACGACCAACTATGAACCCATCGTAGACATGATTTACGTAGTGCATAAAGCTTTCACGCGCTAAGTCGCGGGTTTCCAAACGCTTTAGCTGTTCTTCTAGCAAAAGCATTTCTCGTAGGTCGTCTTCGGGGATCGTGTCTAGTTCTAAGCTCATACTCGAACAATAATACATGCCAATGAATTTATCAATGCAGCCATGCCATGCCATTCTGTCAACCCCGTCCACCAAAATAAGGGGGTGCCCCCTAAAATAAACGCAAACCTGATACGCGATCGCGCCCAGTAACCCCAACAAAAACCGGGCTAACCTAAATTCGGCTACCAAGCTGCGCACATATATGCATTTTATTTGAGATAATCTCTTTTTATCTCTTGATTTATGGGATCGTATACCTATATATAATAGGTAACGAAACAAACAAGAGGAATTAATCAAATGAATACGAGAGATACAATCAAGAAAGCGCTTAAAGGTCGGATCATGACAATGGTATTCACTAAGAAAAACGGTGACATCCGCAAAGCATATGGACAGGTCGTCGAGAATGATCAGCGTCCTAGTGATGAATATCCAAACCTGATCACGTTCGTTGATTTTAGCGTCGGGGGTGTTAGATCAGCCGACCTATCGAACGGTGATTGGATCATCAAGTCCGGCGATACAGTAATGAGAAGGGGTTAGACAATGGGGGGGCATTGCCCCCCGACTGTCCGGCGGTCGTTCCGTCGCTGATGAGACCATGAAGGTCGAAACAGTCAAACAAACAATGGAGTGAATAAAATGATTAAGTATGCACATAACACGTATGAGAACGTAAACAAGGTCGAGGTTCAAGCTACATCAGACGGTGGCTATACGGTCTGGATCTATCATGATGATATTGTTTCCGGCGCGTGCTGGCTCGAGGGTGACAATATCGAAATCAAAGTGCCGGACGTCGTGCCCGTAAAGTCGGACGTCGTGCCCGTAAAAAAGCCCGTAAAGATTCGTATGGGTGTATCGACTATCAAGCGAGGCGTCGAGCTAATGAGTAAAGGTAGCTTTACCAAGAAGCAATTGAGCACGTTCTTGGGTTTAACTGAAAAGAGTGTTGCCACCCTGCTTGTCGATATCAAGCGCGTGGGTGAAGTGACAGTCGTATCGGAATGCCCAGTCGTGCACGGTCAACGTGCCGAACGTCAGTATTCAGTTAAGTAAACCATAGGGCAGGGATTCATTCCCTGCCCTTTTTTATAGGAGCAAAAAGATGTATGCAAAAAACATTACAGTAGATTGGAACTTGCCAAGCGATATTATGTTTATCGTTGAATTGCGGGACGGCTCAAAACGCACTTTTTATTTTGGCCAGCAGTCTGAGACATATGCATATCATATCCTGTGGGACGCCGACGAACATTATGGACAGGATAACCCGTGGCTAGGAATGACTGTGACATATAAGACA
>TARA_R110001632_G_scaffold19898_15_pt1 | contig 15442 bp, 12 predicted proteins | sample TARA_R110001632 | Tara Oceans TARA_R110001632 (sample SAMEA4398266) | marine metagenome | biome: Polar Biome; feature: [SRF] surface water layer (ENVO:00010504); material: water (ENVO:00002006), including particulate matter (ENVO:01000060) such as... | depth 5 m
AAATGAACCGTATGTGTTTTTTGAAGGACCGCCATCTGCAAACGGATTGCCGGGAGTTCACCACGTATTGGCAAGAGCTATCAAAGATATTTTTCCTCGTTATAAAACGATGAAAGGGTACCAAGTGAAGCGTAAAGCTGGTTGGGACACTCACGGATTACCAATTGAATTGGGCGTTGAAAAAGAATTAGGAATTACTAAAGAAGATATTGGAAAGACCATTTCTGTAGAAGAGTACAATGCAGCTTGTAGAAAAGCCGTGATGCGCTATACAGATATTTGGAACAATCTGACTCAGAAAATGGGATATTGGGTAAATATGGATGATCCGTATATTACCTATGAACCAAAATATATGGAGAGTGTTTGGTGGTTGTTAAAACAAATTTATTCTAAAAATTTGTTATACAAAGGATATACCATTCAACCGTATTCTCCAAAAGCGGGAACTGGACTTAGTTCTCACGAATTAAATCAGCCAGGAACCTATCAAGATGTGACTGATACAACGGTTGTTGCTCAGTTTAAAGCAGAGACTGAAACACTTCCAGATTTTTTACAAAACGAAGGAGATGTTTACTTCTTAGCTTGGACAACAACTCCTTGGACTTTACCGAGTAATACCGCTTTAACAGTTGGACCAAAAATTGAATATGTGTTGGTTGATACATTTAACCAATACACATTTGAGCCAACAAAAGTAATTCTTGCAAAGAAGTTAGTTGGAAAACAATTTGGAGGAAAAAACAATCAGCAAGTTGAAACTGCGGAAGCTTTAAAAGAGTATAACTCTGGCGATAAAAAGATTCCTTTTTACGTTATCAAGGAGTTTGTAGGAAAAGATTTAGTTGGAATTAGATACGAGCAATTACTGAAATATGTATTGCCAAATGATAATCCACAAGATGCTTTTCGAGTAATTTCTGGTGATTTTGTCACTACAGAAGACGGAACAGGAATTGTTCATACAGCACCTACTTTTGGAGCAGATGATGCCTTAGTTGCAAAACAAGCGAAACCTGAAATTCCACCTATGTTGGTCAAAGATGAGGACGACAATTTAGTTCCATTGGTAGATTTACAAGGTCGTTTTAGACCAGAACTTGGTGAGTTTGCAGGGAAATATGTAAAGAATGAGTATTACAAAGATGGGGAGGCTCCAGAAAGATCGATTGATGTTGAACTTGCCATTAAATTAAAAGAAGAAAACAAAGCCTTTAAGGTTGAAAAGTATAAGCACAGTTATCCAAATTGTTGGAGAACTGACAAACCTATTTTATATTATCCGTTAGATTCTTGGTTTATTAAGGTGACGGATGTAAAAGATAGAATGCATGAGTTGAATAAGACGATTAACTGGAAACCAAAATCAACTGGAGAAGGTCGTTTTGGAAATTGGTTGGCAAATGCAAATGATTGGAACTTATCTCGTTCTCGTTACTGGGGAATTCCATTGCCTATTTGGAGAACAGAAGATAAGAAAGAAGAAATTTGTATTGGTTCGGTTGCTGAATTGAAAGCGGAGATAAAAAAATCTGTAGAAGCAGGAATTGTTTCTGAAGATATTTTTGCTGAATTTGAAGTTGGAAATATGTCTGACGAAAATTATGCAACGATCGATTTACATAAAAACATTGTCGATAAAATAGTATTGGTTTCGCCTTCAGGAAAGCCAATGAATCGCGAAAGTGATTTGATTGATGTTTGGTTCGATTCTGGATCTATGCCCTACGCGCAATGGCATTATCCGTTTGAAAACAAAGAATTAATTGATGAGAATAAATCATTTCCTGCAGATTTTATTGCAGAAGGAGTAGATCAAACTCGTGGTTGGTTTTATACATTACACGCTATTGGAACCATGGTTTTCGATTCTGTAGCCTATAAAAATGTAGTGTCGAACGGCTTGGTATTAGACAAGAAGGGACATAAAATGTCTAAACGTCTTGGAAATGCAACAGATCCTTTTGAAACATTAGACAACTATGGAGCCGATGCTACGCGTTGGTACATGATAGCCAATTCAAATCCTTGGGATAATTTAAAATTTGATGTAGAAGGAATTGAAGAAGTAAGACGGAAGTTCTTTGGAACTCTATATAACACCTATTCGTTCTTTTCATTGTACACAAATATTGATAAATTCTCGTATGCTGAAGCAGATATTGCGTTAGCAGAAAGACCAGAATTAGATCGTTGGATTTTATCAGAATTACATACTTTAATTCAAAAAGTAGACAAATTCTATGAAGAATATGAGCCAACAAGAGCGGCAAGAGCCATTTCAGATTTCACACAAGATTATTTGAGTAACTGGTATGTTCGTTTAAGTAGAAGAAGATTTTGGAAAGGAGATTATCAACAAGATAAAATTTCTGCCTATCAAACTTTGTATACATGTATGCTAACAATTGCGAAACTAGGTGCGCCAATTGCTCCGTTTTTTATGGACAGATTGTACTTAGATTTAAATGCTGTAACTCAAAAAGAAAACTTTGAGAGCATTCACCTGTCACAATTTCCAACTTTTGACGTCTCCTATATAGACAAAGAGTTAGAACGCAAAATGGAAGATGCTCAAACGATCTCTTCTTTAGTACTTTCTTTAAGAGCAAAAGAGAAAATTAAAGTCCGTCAGCCATTGCAAAAAATAATGATTCCTGTTGAAAGTTCTGAACAGAAATCATCAATTTTAGCAGTCTCTAATTTGATTAAACACGAAGTGAATATCAAGGAGATAGAACTCTTAGAAGACGCATCAGATATTTTAGTAAAACAGATTAAACCTAATTTCAAGACTCTTGGTCCAAAATTTGGAAAAGACATGAAATTGATTGCTAATGCGATACGAAACTTTACAAAAGAAGACATTTCAACTGTTGAAAAAGAAGGAGAAATACCTGTCGAAATTAATGGGAAAATGATTAACTTAGAACTCGCTGATGTAGAAATTTCATCCAAAGATATTGAAGGATGGTTGGTTGCAAATGAAGGAGCTATTACGGTTGCTTTAGATGTTACTATTTCTGAAGAGCTACGTAAAGAAGGAGTTGCAAGAGAACTGATTAATAGAATTCAAAATGCACGGAAAGACACAGGTCTTGAAGTAACAGATAAAATTAAATTGACAGTTTTAAAGTTTGAAGGTTTGGAAGAATCTATCAACAATAATAAAGAATATATTATGAGTGAGACCTTAACCAGTGAGTTGGTTTTTGTTGATCAATTAATAGATGGGACAGAAATTGAGTTTGACACCATCAAAAGTAAAATATTAATTCAAAAAATGTAAAAGTCATGTCGGATACAAGCACAAAATATTCTGATGAAGATTTACAAGAGTTTAAAGAAATCATCATAAAGAAAATAGGAAGAGCAGAAGAAGATTTAGCTTTGTTAGAGAGTTCATATAAGAATGGATTGAATAACGGTACAGACGACACTTCTCCTCAATTTAAATCTTTTGACGAAGGTTCTGAGACGATGAGTAAAGAAGCAAACGTACAGCTAGCTATTCGTCAAGAAAAGTTTATCAGAGACTTAAAGAATGCGTTAATTCGTATTGAAAATAAAACATACGGAATTTGTAGAGTTACAGGAAAACTCATACAAAAAGAACGTTTAAAATTAGTTCCTCATGCGACATTAAGCATCGAGGCAAAAAGAAAACAATAAATTAAAAGCTTCCAAATTTGGAAGCTTTTTTGTTTCAATGAAAAAACTCATTTTCATATCATTTCTATTTTTAAGTTTCGTTGCTTTTGGGCAGCAAACAATCACGAAGTCTATAGTTAGCGATGCACCATATATAGAACTAAAAACAGCAGGAATTGACGATTTAATTATAAGAGAATCTGAAACAGCAAAACTAGAGATTACGATATTAAATGCAGATTTAGGAATCCTAGAAAATGTAAGTTGTAACGATTTTAATTGTGTTTTAAGTGTTACAACATCGCTTAAAGAAACAAACAAACTTTCAACATTCAAAGCTATAAAAGTTAGCGCAATTGTTAAGATTCCTAAAGGGAAGAAAGTGACTGTTTTTGGAGAAACCATCAATTTGAAAATTGAGGGCTATCAAGGAATTTTAAGAGTCTTTATTGACGATGGAAATATAGACATCAAAAAAATTAAAGGAATTACCGAGATTGTGTTGTCTTCAGGAAATATTTATGCACAAATAGCAGATGCTTCATTAGATATTAAAACTAGAAAAGGAAGCATTACTTTTGATCATAAAATTCAAAAATCACCTTATAGAATGAAGCAGCATAAGAAACAACGATTGATTGTGAAATCTAAAAAAGCCAATGTTGTGTTAACACAACTATAAACTCAATAATATTCTTATTTTTGTTGCCATAATTATAGAAACATGTCTAAAAAAAATATTGCCATACTAACCATAATTCTAGCTATTTTAATAGATCAAATAGTGAAGATTTATATTAAAACAAACTTTTTCTTAGGGGAGGAAGTACTTGTATTCGATTGGTTTAGAATCCATTTTGTAGAAAATAACGGAATGGCAATGGGCTTTGAATTTGGTGGAAAAGGCGGTAAATTATTTCTAACACTTTTTAGATTGGTTGCTGTAGGGGGAATTATTTATTGGTTGGTAAATACTGTTAAGAATAGACTACCAAATATTGTAGTAATTGCTATTGGGTTAATTTTTGCTGGAGCCGTTGGAAATATTATAGATTCTGTCTTTTATGGAATTGTTTTTAACACACCTAATGGTAATGGAGTTGCTACATTATTTTCAGATCAACCTTACGGAGAACTGTTTCATGGAAAAGTAGTAGACATGTTCTATTTCCCTTTTTGGGAAGGAACTTGGCCTGAATGGATTCCATTTATAGGAGGTGATCCTGGTGGGTTTTTTAACTATATTTTTAACCCAGCAGATTTTTACATATCTGTAGGTGTAGGATTATTATTTCTCTTTAGTAAAAAAGCTTTCCCTAAAGAAGAGAAAAAAACAGCCTAATTATTTATGAATTAAAATTATGAGATAATTCAACTAATTTTTTCTGAATTCCATAAATAACTAATCCAGCGACATTCTTAGTTCCAGTTTTTAACAATAAATTATTTCGATGCCCATCAACAGTTCTTGGGCTAATAAAAAGTTTATCTGCAATTTCACTCGTTGTACACTCAGAACAAATTAATTCTAAAACCTCTATTTCTCTTTTAGAAAGAAGATTTTTATCTAAGTCGCTTTTAATACGTTTTCCACTAGAAGACAATAAGTTTTCATGAATCATTTTCATGACATCTTCATCATAATAAAATCCTTTATCATGGACTTCTTTAATGGTATAAATAACATCTTTTGGACTTGTGTTTTTTGTTAAATAAGAAGAAGCTCCTACATCGATCATATTTACAATAAATGACTTTCCGCTATAACTTGTTAATGCTATAATCTTAATATCAGGAAATTGTTTGTGTATGATTTTAGTGGTCTCGACACCGTTTAAAACAGGCATTTTTAAGTCCATTAGAATAATTGAAGGTATTTTTTCTGAGGTTTTCAAAAGGTCTATCAATTCTTGACCATTTTCAGCTTCAATTAATACTTCAAAACCATCTGTCTTTTCTAAAAGAAATTTCATTCCTTTTCTAAATAATTCTTCATCGTCTGCAATTGCAATTCTAATTTTTTCTTTCATTGGGGGATGTTTTTAAATTGTTAATACTACTTCTACTCCTTTATTCGTTGCGCTTTTTATAGTAAATTTTCCATTTAACAATTCTACTCTACTTTCAATATTTTTCATTCCTAAACCCTTCTTAGCGGAATCGTCTTCTTTTATAAAACCAATCCCATTATCGCTATATTTAAGAATTATATTTTCATCTTTTTTACAATAATCTAAAAGAATATTTGAAGCCTCACCATGTCTTATAGAGTTATTAATCAATTCCTGAATAATTCTAAACACATGTAATTCCTCTGTTTTACCTAAGTAATTCATTGGGTATTCTTCGTTAAATTCTATGATTACTTTTTTACTCATATTATAATCATCCACTAATTCTTCAATAGCAGAAATCAATCCAAATTCTTCTAGAATTGCGGGTAATAAATCGTGTGCTATTTTTCTAGCACTAGAAAGCGCTTTTTGTGTAACTTTTATAATATTCTTATTTACTTTTGTGTATTCTTCAACTGTTAACTCTCCATCAATTAAAAAATTTGAGTTCAATAAAATAACATTTAGTTTAGAGCTAATATCATCATGCAAGTCTTGAGCAATTCGTTTTCGCTCCTTTTCTTGAGTAACAATAGTAGCGTAAATCATATCTTTTTGATGCTTTAAAGCCAGTGCTGTTTTCTCTAATTCTTTTTCAATAATTTTTTTTCGACTAAAGAAGAAAAAGAGCAAGAGTGCTACTGACATTAATAATAACAGTAACACACCAATAATTACAATGGTAACTATTTGATTTTCTTGCGAAAAGAGATTTTTCATTCAGTGTTGTTGATTGTTTCCAATTTACAAAAAACATATGTATGTATTTCAAAATTACACAACATATTGTTAAATAAAACAGGTGTATTTATCTGCTTTTAGGTAAGGTTAATTAATCTTTTTTTTCTAAAATTCTTATACCATTCTAAAAAGATCAAGAGTTGAAATACAATGTATAAACTATTATTAACCTTCCATAATACTACTTGTACACCTCCTGTGATATTACCTGCCAAGAAAATCAATGTACTGCATAATATGTAGCTGAATAACCCAGAAACAAAATAAATAAATTTCTTTTCTGGATTAGAAATTTGTTGAACAATAAAAGAAAAACAATAGATTAAAATTGGAACAGATGTTATTAATATTTCAAATAAATTGAATGTATAATAGATCTCAGGGTTTTTAAAATACTGTATGGAAAGGGCTATTATGACAGTCAAGGGAACAAAACAGATGATTTTTTTTATGGTTTTATTGGTTAGGGTTTTATAAAAAAACACACTCACTGCTAAAAATTGTCCAATAAAATAATAATGAGTTAAAAATAGATTATAGTCACCTTTTATAGAAAGACTATGACTATAGAATTGAACTACTGATGTAACTATTAAGTACAAAACTATAGCTTTGTAAGCTATAGTTTTGTTTCTACAGTTTACAAAGTATAATATGGTATTAATAGCTAGTAATGCATAACCAATATCTATTAAAACTTTTCCTAATTCCATATTCTAACCACCAAATAAAGGGCTGTCAGGATCACAGTGTTCAGGACAAGGCTTTGAGAAATCATAGATTCCAGTACCATCACCATCACCTTCTTTGGCCATGATATCTCCATTTATAATATCTCTATAAACATTTTTTTCTTTGGTTAAAGGTTCTTTTTTAGTCCCTACTAAAAGAACTTTTTCCCCTCCACCTTTTGTTTCTAGTGCATCAATTGCCATATAAGCACGTGCATACTGTTCTTCTCCTTCATCAATCTTAAAAACACCAGCTTCTACTTCTTGTAGAATTTTCATTTCTTTTAGTACCCCTACTAAATCTTCTACTGGTAATAAAAAGGCTTTACAATTGTTTGGGCATCTTTTACGCCATAGAGCTGTCCATTCAGCAGCTTTTGCTACAGGAATTTGGTAATTTTTCATTATATTATAGTTTTAAGTTACTATGAATCTTAAAAATGCAGATTATTCTATTAGAATGCTAATATTAGGTATAAATACTTATAAAAACAAGTATTTATACCTAACCATTTATAGCTACCTATAAATGGGGAGATCAACCAAATTCATTGCTATTTCCCTTGAAATCAAGTCTTTTTAAAAAGATAGGAAAAAAGAATAAAAATGGTAATTTCGTTCTATGTCAACGTCACTAGAAATTCAGCTTAAAACATTGCCAGATTCACCTGGTGTATATCAATATTATGATAAAGAGGATAAGATTTTATATGTTGGAAAGGCAAAGAATTTAAAAAAACGAGTTACATCATATTTTACGAAGAATCATGAGAATGCAAAAACTAGAATTCTTGTAAAGAAAATAGTGAGTATTAAGCACATTGTTGTCAATACAGAAACAGATGCATTATTATTAGAAAATAACCTGATTAAAAAGTATCAACCTAGATACAACATCATGTTAAAAGATGACAAAACCTATCCTTGGATTTGCATTAAAAAAGAACGATTTCCAAGAATTTTTATGACTCGTAGAGTTATTAAAGATGGATCTGAATATTACGGTCCTTATACAAGTGTTAGAACTGTAAAAGTCTTATTAGATTTAATACGAGAGTTATACCCACTAAGAACGTGTAAATACGATTTAGCTAAAGAAAAAATTGAAGCAGGAAAATATAAGGTTTGTTTAGAATATCATTTAGGAAACTGCAAAGGACCCTGTGAGGATTTTCAAGCAGAAGAAGATTATATTGAAACCATTAAAGCAATTAGAAGTATTGTGAAAGGAAACTTCAAAGAAAGCCTAGAGAGATTTCAAGAAATGATGTTTACTTACGCAGAGAATATGGAGTTTGAGGAGGCTCAAAAAGTGAAAGAAAAACTAGATTTATTATCTAATTATCAGGCTAAATCTACCATTGTTAATCCATCAATAAATAATGTAGATGTGTTTTCTATTATTTCAGATGAAAGTTATGGATATGTCAATTTCTTTAAAATTGCGAACGGATCTATTATTCAGTCTCATACTACAGAAATTAAAAAGAAGTTAGACGAAACAGATAAAGAAATCTTGGAACTTGCTACGCTAGAAATCAGGCAACGATTTAATTCTACATCAAAAGAAGTGTATGTTCCTTTTAAAATAGATTTGGGTGATACCGTAAAGATAACAGTACCAAAACTAGGTGACAAAAAACGCATCATTGAGCTCTCTGAGAGAAATGCTAAATATTACCGACAAGAGCAATTTAAACAGATAAAAATTGCAGATCCAGACCGTCATGTAAAAAGAATTATGACTCAAATGCAGAAAGATTTACGACTGTCTGTTGAGCCAAGACATATAGAGTGTTTCGATAATTCTAACATTCAAGGAACACATCCAGTTGCAGCTTGTGTGGTTTTTAAAGACGGAAAGCCAAGCAAAAAAGAATACAGACACTATAATATAAAAACTGTTGAAGGTCCGGATGATTTTGCTTCGATGGAAGAGGTAGTTTTTAGACGCTATAAGAGGTTGTTATCTGAAGAAGAACCATTGCCGCAATTAATTGTTGTTGATGGCGGAAAAGGACAGTTGTCATCAGCATTAAAAAGTTTAGATCTTTTGGGGCTAAGAGGGAAAATTGCCATCATAGGAATTGCAAAAAGATTAGAAGAAATTTATTATCCCGGAGATCCTATTCCGATGTATTTGGACAAGAAATCAGAATCGCTCAAGATTATTCAGTTTTTAAGAAATGAAGCCCACCGATTCGGAATTACCTTGCACAGAAACAAAAGAAGCAAGAGTGCTATTCAATCAGAATTAGAACAGATTCCAGCTATTGGTCAACAAACAATTACATCTTTGTTACGTAAATTTAAATCAGCAAAGCGTGTGAAAAGTGCTACATTTGAAGAACTTAAGGAGATTGTTGGCAATGCTAGAGCTACAAAAATCTACAAGTATTTTAATTCATAAAAAATGAAAAAGGCATTATTTATCTTTTTACTTTTTCCAATACTATTGTTTTCACAGCAGAAACAACCAAGAATTGGTTTGGTGTTAAGTGGAGGTGGTGCAAAAGGATTAGCCCATATTGGTATTCTTAAAGAAATAGATAAAGCAGGTTTACAAATAGATTATATTGGTGGTACAAGTATGGGAGCTATTATTGGTGGTTTGTATGCTTCAGGCTATTCTGGTTTGCAAATAGAAAAGATGGTAGACTCTATTAACCTTCAACAAATCTTACAAGATATTTTACCAAGAAACGCAAAACCTTTTTCTGAAAAAGAATTTGGAGAAAAACATGCTATAGTCTTACCCGTAACCAAAAAAGGAATAGGACTTCCAAGAGCTGTATCTAAAGGACAAAATGTTTTAGACTTACTTTCAAATGTATTGTCTCATTTAGATAGTGTTTCTGATTTTAATCAACTTCCAATTCCATTTTTTTGTGTGGCAACAGATGTAGAAACTGGTAAAATGGTCTTATTAGAAGAAGGTTCATTACCGATGGCTCTTAGAGCAAGTGCATCTTTTCCAACATTATTAAATCCTGTTGAAATAAATAATAAATTATTAATTGACGGTGGAATTGCAAATAACTTTCCATCAGATATTATGAAAACAAAAGATGTTGACATTATCATTGGTGTAGATGTGCAGAGCGATTTAACAAAACGAGAAAATTTAAACTCTGTAATTACTATTTTGAATCAAATAGTGAGTTACGATATCTACGAACAAAGTAAAAAAGGCGCTTCAGATTCTCACATATATATTAAACCAGACATTTCGGATTTTACTGTTGTAGATTTTGATAAGAGTAAAGGGATCATGAAAAAAGGGGAAGAAATGGGTTTGCAATACACGAATACATTTGATAGTATCGCAAAATTACAGCATCATAAGAAAGCAAGACCACAGTTAATATTATTAGACAAAGAGTTCATTGTAGAAGGAATCAAAGTTTTAGGAACAGATAATTATACACCGGCTTATGTAAGAGGGAAATTGAGTTTACGAGTGGGAGATAAAATGACGAGAAGACAGATTAATAAAAGAATTACCTTTTTGTCATCTACAGACAATTATGATCAAATTAATTATAAAATCATAGGAAACCAAGTCCATATTTTTGTCAAAGAAGAGCAATTAAAAACAACTGTTCGTTTAGGTGCGCATTATGATGAGTTATATCAATCTGCAATTTTGGCCAATTACGTTCATAAAAGTTTGTTGATTAATAATGATGAATTGTCATTTGATTTAATTGTAGGAGACAAAATAAGATACAATCTTAATTATTTTGTAGATAATGGATTTTACACCAGTTATGGTTTTAAGTCTCGATATAATCATTTTGATACAAATACATTATTTAATAGTGCAGACAATCCAACTATTAATAGGATAGAGTTAAGTTATACAGATTTTACAAATGAGATGTTTATTCAAACCTCTTTTGGCAGAAAGTTTGCTGCGGGATTTGGAGTTGAATTTAAAAAATTACAGGTCACAACAGAAACAATAGCATCACAAAACAACAATAGAGTAACGTTTGATAATAGCAATTACTTAAACTTCTCAGTATCTCTAAAGTTAGATACCTATGACAAAAAATCGTTTCCAACTAGAGGGTTTTATGCAGATGTTGGAGGAAAACTATACGCCTGGTCATCAGATTATTTAAATAATTTTAAATCATTTCCACAAATAAGTGGAAGAATCGGTTTTGCCACAACGTTTTGGGATCAACTAACTTTTCAATATACTAGTGATGCAGGATTTACATTTGAAAATCCTGAATCTGAAGTATTTAATTTTTATGTCGGTGGATACAATCAAAACTATATCAATACATTTTTTCCTATGTATGGATACGAATTTGCACAGCTCTCAGACAAATCTTTTCTTCGTTCAGAATTTTTAGTACGATATAAGATTGCCAAGAATAATTACGCAACATTTATAGCAAACTACGCACGAGTTGATGAAAATGTATTTAGTGATGGGAAAGATTTGTTTGAAGATGTTTTATCCGGATATGCAATTGGCTATAGTTTAGATACAAGAGTTGGTCCGATTGAAATAAAATATAGTTGGTCTCCAGAAAACCAACAGCAGTATTGGTTGTTTAATCTTGGGTTTTGGTTCTAATGTAAACTTAATGTTACCAAAATGTTAATCAAAAGTTTGATTAATGTAACTTTTTATGTACTTTTGTGTAAATAAATAGTTAATTAAAACCCCAAGCACCATGAAAAAATTATTAGCAATAGCTTTCTTACTATCGTTTACGTTAGTACAAGCACAAGAAATAGAGCCTACTTATGAGGCAGTTGGAGATCAAGTAAAAGCTACCTATTACTTTGCAAACGGGGTTGTTCACAAACAAGGTTTTTTTAAAAATAAAAAATTAACTGGAGAATGGACACAGTTTGATACGAAAGGAAATAAAGTTTCTGTAGGGTTTTATAAAGAAGGTAAAAAAACAGGAACTTGGTTTCATTGGAATAAAAACACATTACGTCAAGTTAATTATGAAAACAACACAGTAGCTTCTGTAAGTACTTGGAAAGAAGAGGCAAAGTTAGCGGCCAACAAATAGAATAAGAAAGCCAATTTTTTTTATAAATATAAATAGAACCTGTAAAGCTCGCTTTGCAGGTTTTTTGTTGCGAAAAAGATTTGTTGATTTTATCTTTAAACTCAACGAGAATTTTTATTGATAATATGTTGTTATTTGTGTCAACTTTTCATGATGAGATAAAAATAAAAAACCCGCATTAGTTATCTAATGCGGGTTTTTGTTGATATACAAGTGCCTTACTTGCGTACAATTTTAAATTTGTACTGTAAATATTTATAAGCATCTCTAGGCATAATAGTAATCCACTTTTTGTGTTTTAGATACCATCGGAAACGAATCGATGATATTCCTTTGGTTAAATAAGAGGCAATAAAAGGGTGAACGTTTAATTCCACATTTTTATTTTTAGGATTTGAAATAACACGTTCCAAATCAGCTTCAATCTTATCTAACAAAACAATAGGAGCTTCTACTTCTCCATTATTGTTACTTGGGTTTGGTTCTGTTGTTTTAATACTGAGTTCAGGTCGAACTCTTTGTCTAGTTATTTGAATTAAACCAAATTTACTAGGTGGTAATATTTTGTGCTTTGTTCTATCAAAAGACATGTGTTCTTTTAAGTGCTGAAACAATTTGTTTCGGTTTTCTGCACTATGCATATCAATGAAGTCAACTACTATAATTCCACCCATATCTCTTAATTGCAATTGTCTTGCAACTTCAGTGGCAGCAATTATATTAACTTCTAATGCAGTTTCTTCTTGAGAACCAGCTTTATTAGAACGGTTTCCACTATTTACATCTATTACATGCAACGCTTCAGTGTGTTCTATAACTAAATATGCTCCTTTACTCATAGAAACAGTTTTACCAAAAGATGTTTTTATTTGGCGTTCTATTCCATATTTTTCAAAAATAGGAGTTGCAGATTTATGAAGTTTTACAATCTTTTCCTTTTCAGGGTAGATCTCTTGTAGATAGTCTTTAATTTCTAATTTCAAAGTTTCATCATTGGTTACAATGTTTGTAAAAGAATCATTCATTACATCTCGTAAGATTGAAGATGCTCTGTTTAATTCACTCAATACTTTGGTTGGTGTGTTTGTGTTTGCAATTCGCTTACACATTGTTTTCCAACGGTCTAAAGAGTTTTGTAAATCTTTGTCAAGTTCTGCGACCTTTTTACCTTCGGCAACAGTTCTCAAAATAACACCAAACCCTTTTGGTCTAATGCTTTTTGCTAATCTTTTTAAACGTTCTTTTTCTTCTGGATCTTCTATTTTTTGAGAAACAGAAACTCTATCAGAAAAAGGAACTAAAACCAAAAATCTACCAGCTATAGAAAGCTCTGAGCTTAATCTAGGTCCTTTTGTAGAAATAGGTTCTTTTACAATTTGTACTAATAAATTTTGACCTGATTTTAGTATATCGTTAATTTTTCCGTCTTTGTGAATGTCTTTCTCAAAGCGGAAATTTTTTAAAGTGAATTCTTTATACTTACCTGTGCTTACTTTCTTAATGAAATTATTTAAAGACTGTACTTTCGCTCCTAAATCATGATAATGTAAAAACCCATCTTTTGGGTATCCTACATTAACAAATGAAGCGTTAAGTCCTGTTAATACTTTTCCAATTTTGGCTAAAAATATATCGCCAACAGAGAATTTATTATCAGTTGTTTCTTTATTTAATTCAATAAGTTTTCCATCTCTTAATAAGGCAAAATCAATATCAGATGAATTTGAACGAATTATTAATTCTGTTTTCATACTGAATATGGTTTTATACTATTTGTCAATAATGACAAACAATGGATTAAATTAAACAGGTATTAATTGTTAATACCATGCGAGGCTTCTGCATTATACAGAATAAAAACCTCTATTTCAATGAACATTTTTGGCTAAAAAGCAAAAAAGAAAAAGTAAGGTTCAGACCTTACTTTTTCTTGTGTCTGTTTGCTCTAGCTCTTTTCTTGCGTTTGTGTGTTGAGATCTTTGATCTCTTTCTTTTTTTACCACTTGGCATAACTCTCTAATGTTTTATAAATCTTTCGATTTGGATTAATTACTTTACTACCACTTTACTTTTTACTCCTTCAGTAAAAGTTTTCGCTGGCTTAAAAGCTGGAATATTGTGTGCTGGAATCTTAATAGTCGTGTTTTTAGAGATGTTTCTTCCTGTTTTTTCTGCTCTAGTTTTGATAATAAAACTACCAAAACCTCTCAAATAAACATTGTCTCCTTGCTCTAAAGCACCTTTCACTTCAGTCATAAATGCTTCAACCGTTGCTAATACATCTGCTTTTTCAATTCCTGATTTGTCCGAGATTTTCGATACAATATCTGCTTTCGTCATGTTACTGTAATTTATGTTGTTTTTTCCTAAAAATTCGGTTGCAAATATATGGTAATTAATCTATTCCATATAAATAAACGGTTAAAAATATCTAAATTTTAAGACGTAATATTGCGTTTGTAAATTTTTTCAATGAGTTTTTCTAATATATTAGTTTACTGGTATTTACAGATTAAAAGAGATTTGCCTTGGCGTAAAACTAAAGACCCATATTTGGTTTGGTTATCTGAAATAATGTTACAACAAACTAGAGTTGCTCAAGGAATGAGTTATTACCTTGTTTTTTCTGAATCATTTCCAACAGTTAAAGACCTTGCAAAAGCAGATGAAAGTACAGTGCTTAAAATGTGGCAAGGCTTAGGATATTATTCAAGAGCTAGAAACCTTCATTTTACCGCTAAATATGTTTCAGAAGAATTAAATGGACATTTCCCAACAAATTACAAAGAGCTAATACAACTTAAAGGAATCGGAGATTATACAGCTTCTGCCATAGCTTCTATTTGTTTTAATGAGCCTGACGCAGTTGTAGACGGTAATGTTTACAGGGTTTTAGCTAGGTATTTTGGGATTAAAACTCCCATTAATTCAACAAAAGGAATTAAAGAGTTTAAAGCATTAGCGCAAACATTGTTAGATACTGAACAACCAGGAGTTTATAATCAAGCAATTATGGATTTTGGAGCTTTGCAATGCAAACCTCAAAACCCAGGTTGTGAAAATTGCCCGTTAAATTCTAGTTGTGTTGCTTTTGAAAAAAAGTTGATAAAAGAACTTCCTGTAAAAGAAAAGAAACTTAAAGTAAAAAACAAATACT
>TARA_R110001632_G_scaffold156496_1_pt1 | contig 15415 bp, 11 predicted proteins | sample TARA_R110001632 | Tara Oceans TARA_R110001632 (sample SAMEA4398266) | marine metagenome | biome: Polar Biome; feature: [SRF] surface water layer (ENVO:00010504); material: water (ENVO:00002006), including particulate matter (ENVO:01000060) such as... | depth 5 m
TACATATCTTGTAGCCTAGTCTCTTGCCTAAGAACTGACCTCGCGCGTCATTTCCTTCCTCAACGCTCAAGATTCCAGTAAAAATGTTCAATCTACCGAACCAAGCTCATTCTAATTATTTTGGGGGAGTTCCATCTTGAATATGGGTGAAATTATTACCTAAAAATTAAAATGGATGTCTATGTAATTTTGTCGATGGGTGAAATTATTACCTAAAAATTAAAATGGATGTCTATGTAATTTTGTCCTGATTATTAATATGTTCATCCAGCATAAACCACAGCTAACGACCTTTCTACAAAGCTTAGAAGTTCACCATCTGTAATTTGAACTTGATCTGCAGCAGGATTAGTATCGTGATGAAACTGTCCTGCGTAACGATTTATTTCGTTAAGTTCGTTAGTTATATTCTGAGCATTAATTAAAGGACTTGGTTGTTGTGCATTACCTATCAAGTCAATAACCTGTCCAAATAAAAGGCCACCATTAATCAAGTTTGGAAATCGTCTGTGTAGATAACCTTCAAGCATAGGTCTAATTGATCTAGCAATTTCCATACTACTCTGAGCATTCCCAACCATGTATTCATCAAGCATTCGGTGGCTTTTGAAATATGCACTTTCACATTCTTGATCAAGATTAATAACATCGAAGTCACTATAGCGATTAATGACAGACTTTAACTTTAAACATTTAATATCGTTCGGGTTTCCAGTACGTAACACATCATCACGAAGGTTACGAAGAAAATGGACATCATGCGCAAGAACAATTATTTGCTCACAGCTATCATGTAATCTTTTTAAAACAGTACGTGTTTGCTGTTTTCTATTAAGATCTAAGCTACACATTGGATCATCTATTACAATAATCTTATTGGCTAAATCAGGGTCAGACTCTGCAGAAGCTATGAAAAAAGCAAAAGCTAATGTACGTTTATCACCTTCGCTCAAAGAAGTTTTAAAATCTGGTACACCACCATTTAAAGCAATATTGGCACCGCGCATTTGAAGTGCATAATCACTTCTCAAACCACCTCGGTAATTAAAATCAATATTAGGGATAAGAAACTGAGCACCAAAGCCTCGTAAAAGCTCATTAATACGATCTTTATAACTTTCAAGTGTTGCCTGCATGAGTTGATTCAATGCATCTTTTTTAGTTTGCTTTTCAGTTTTTGCTGCTACATCTTGAATTTTTTCCAATGCGAGTTGTGAAAATAAGTCTATAACATCTTGCCTGTAACGTGTTTTCGCCCATTCTAAATCACGAATTTGATGTTGCAAATTTTCAATACTTAGAGCAGCCAAGTTATTTTTGTAATCGGTTATAACAGCCATAGCATTTGAAATTGAATCATTGCATGCAACAACAATATCTAAAACTTCCTGCCAGTTTCGAGCAACTTCGCTTCTATTTTCTTCGGAACTAACAGCATCAAGTAGATTAACTTCTTTGCTTTCTTTTAAGGCATCAAAAAGAGTTTTAATATTAGAAAGTGCAGCTCTTGCTGCATTTTCATCGAATGTTGGGGGTATAACCTCAATATGCTCCTGCCAACCATCAATGACAGCACTAGCCGTTTCAAACCGTGACTTTAATCTGTCAATCATCACATTCGAGCAATTTGAATTAATAAGACCAGTCAGGCGAGAAACATTAGATTTAAGCTGGTTATAATCCTGATTAAAGTAACTTCGATATGCTTGTATTAATTCGATCCCATCAAGAGGTTGGTTGCAATACAAGCAATGATCTTCATCACCATATGCATGTCCGTCACTTATCCATTTTTCTAATCGATTTTTGTTGTGGATATTTAAATGCTCTTTAACTTTCTGCTCTGCAGCCAAGTCAATATTTTCAAGCGATGTACCTAAAATATTGAAAATGTCATCCACATTAAGTGTCGGCAATACTAACTGCTGAGGTAATGCCTTAGCTTGAATAAGGCCTATATTTTGAGCTTCAACGATTTTGCCATTAAGAGTGGATATTTGATCATCTGCATCTACAACTTCAGCTATTCTTTGAAATTGAATTTGCGTCAACCCTCTATGTAACACGTCTAATTGATTAGTTGTTTCACGTACTAAGTTAGCTGTTGTTTTCGCATTATTATCTGCAAGATCATATTCTTGTTGCGCCACAACAGCACTTTCACCAAGCGCAAATTGTAATAAATTTTTTCGATGGTCGGCTGTAACCTGTCCACCTGCATAAACATTTTGCTCAACGAAATCGGCATCAAATACTAAAAGTTCTGGACGCTCTAAATCCCAACTACCATTTTGAAAAGTAGATCGCTGCCCATTAGAAAATTGAAGAATTGCTTCCTGGTCATTATTACCATCAATCGTACGTCGGTTTAGAAGTAGTTCAGGCTTATTCGTCGAACAAGAACGGAATAATGAAGCGAGTGTTGATTTACCTCGGCCATTATCCGCATAGATAAAGCTGGCTTTCTGTAGTCCATGTGCTCTTCCGTCAGCATCATGTAATAGCCCTATACCTTTTATTCTATGTATTCTTTCTAACATTTATATCCCTTTTCTAATTCGACACCTAAATATGCCAACTTCCTGAAGCACATAACGCTTTGAATATGGGGCGAATATGAGCGCTTTGGCCGAAGGCCAGCGAGTATTTGTCCCCGTGAGTTTACGAACAACATTATTCACTTGTTATGTTTACTTTATTAAAAAAATAGACATTACCAGTCTCTTTAGCTTTTAAAACCATTTTAGTTTTAGTTAGCTCGACTATGGTATAAAAATCATGGTAGGTAGTTTCACCCATTAGCTTTTCATAAACCTCATCACCACCAATACTTTCGAAGGAAATTGTGGTTTTGTCGTGCAACGTCCATTTTTCATAATAATTTACAGCCACAATAGTAGTATCTGAACACAGAATACCTGATGCCTTTCTTTTACCATCAGCACGAAATTGATACATGATTATTGGGCATCCAGTATCTTTAGGCGGTTCTTCCGCCCACTGACCAAACAACATATCTTTTTCTAGCCCCAGCGATGGGAAGCTTAAAGAGTAAAAGAAGATTAAAGTTAGAAATCTATACATACGGTTCCATGTAAACATAACGCTTATTATCGAACATGTCGTATATGCAACTGCTCGGATTAATTTATGATGCTCTTATAACAAGCATCTACCTTTTGATTCTATTGGGTATTTTCACTCGGGACACTGTTTTTACCGCAATAAGCGTAAAAACAAAAGGAGACTCGAATTTAACGCGACTTTTATGCTTCCTATTAAAAACGATGTGAAAAATATTTTCCATATTTAAATTAATCACTTAGCAATTTTATGAATAACAAAGTGAGACTTAAAAAATGTATATAATAGGAAGGGATTGTGCTTATTTATCGAAATGCCCATTACACCTGTATATATATACAGTTAACATTAAGCTTAGATCTTGGCCTATAAAAAGTCGACCGCGGTGAGCTAACGGAAGGGTTTATTAATCTGTTATTAAACACACCAATCCGCGCCATTGAGCCTGATATTATGCGCCTTGTTTTTTCTCGTTGACCATTATCAATAGTTCAGCTGCGGCTTGGGCATCGCACAAGGCTCTATGATGGTTATCTAATGATAAGCCATATTCCTTTGTCAGTTTTCCCAATGAATATGACGTTGAACCGGGGTAATACTTACGCATCTCGCGAACGGTGCACAACTTAGGCATAGAGAAGGTACGCGCTAATCGTTCGTATTCTAATTTGAAAAAGCCGTAATCAAAATTCACATTATGGGCAACAAAGATGCTGTTTTGCATAAAGCGCTCTAACTCATCTACGACTTCGCAAAAAAGCGGCGCGTCGCGCACCATATCGTTACTAATGCCGGTTAAACGGGTAATAAAGTGTGGAATACGGCGCTCAGGATTAATAAGGCTGGTCCAGCTATCAACGACCTGACCGTCAACAATCTTCACCGCCCCTATTTCAGTCATACGATGACCAGGTTTGCATCCTCCTGTGGTTTCTACATCAATGACCACATAGGATTGTTTGGGGTTGTAGCGCCATTCAACTTGGCATACACCCACATCAAACCCAGCATTTTGCAACGCATCAATACTCACTAATTGGTTAGCGCGTAACTGATCTCCTGGGGCTTTTACTTCTTCAAAGCGTAAATGTTTGTGCTCGATAATCATCAAATCTGGGTAACCATCTTTTAAACCTTGATAGTTCTGCGCCATTGCACGCAAATGGTTAGCGACATGCTCGCCATTTACATGCTGTAAAAACGTGCGTAGTACTTCCAACATATTACTGTTCCAGCGAAATATGCCATTGGGTTGACCGTAATAGCGCGTGGCAATACTGGTTAGATACCTAACAGCCTCTTGACAATCGGATTGACCGTTTGTTTTTTGCGTAAATAAAGCTAACTGTGTTTCGACCTGCTCACCTAGTTCTATATACAAACGATTTTCACGGACTAAACGGGGACGTCTATCAAATTCCGAGCCCGTCGCCCGTTCTGCTTCATTAAACAGCAAAGACCAAAACGTTAGCCCGAAAAGCGCCCGAAACAAACGATTCTCAGTGCGAAACACCGCGACCGAATGAGTGGATTTATCATGCATACTGGCAGTATTACTTGGCTCTACAATTTCATTTTGTGCCTCATAGTGGTGTTTCACCCCTACTTCAACCCGCTCTTTGTATATTTCATCAACAAACACCTTACGGCTGTTATCCCGTAATCGTTGTGTGCGCACACTTAACTTTACTTGATTGAACTTTCGTTGGTAAAAATCGAACGCAAAAAGGCTTAATTCATCATCTTGAGGGTCTCGCAAGATATCCTCTAAGGCTGTTTTGGCCGTATCTTTGTTAATTTTGTAGGTTTCTCGGATCCACCGTTCTTGCGCCTTTTGATGAGCTGACATTTTCCATAAAGCTAAAGCTCGGCTGTGATCCAGCGAAAACAGTGCGACCCCCAATGAATACAATAGATTTGCTGCGTATTCATTAGCAAGAGAGCCGTGAGGGGGTTGCAAAATGCGGGTATCATGGCTCAATGTCAGTAATGCTTGCTGGTTCATATGGGCAAGTTTCGCCGATGCACTAGCAAAGAAAAAAGCACTTTGTGCTTCCTGTAACTGACTGAAGCGCGGTCCTTGTTGCTTGTCCTTATTTCTGGTTTTGAGTACGCCTAAATCCCGCATAGAAAACTTATCCAGTGCGCTGTTAAGGTTACCAAAAAACAAAAAGAGTAAATATTGCCACTGCTGCACAAAGGTTTTAACCTTGATGTCAGCAAAAAAAGGATGTTGCAGAACGCTCTTAGGCTCAAGCACGTTGACTAAATTAAGCAACACTGCTTTGGGTGCGCTTTTTTTAAAGGGTATGCTTTGCGCCAAAAGCAGCTCAATAAGCTGTATTTTATTTAATGTATGCAGTAGTTCAGGAACGTCCCATTCGGCTACGTTACGTAATAAGCCTTGATCAGTTAGCTGAATTATTTGCTGCTGACAATGTGCTATCTCGCCATAAATTAGTTTACTGCAGGTGATAAACTCACTCCGGCGGTTAATCACGCGGACCAACATACACTGGGCGTTATGCTCAAGTTGTTTAAACATGTGAATAAAATTGACATGTTCCGGGCGTAATAATTCCGCCGAGTGCTGCTCGGTATGGGCAATGAACTCATTAAAATGATCGAGGTAATACTTCTCTGGTAGGACTAACACGCTATTGCCCTAGGCTGTCTTCTAGGGTTATGCCGTCGACTAACAAACAAAAATTCCCTTCTTGGCGATCACTGATCAAAAAACCCAGTTGAACAATATCAGACCATTGGAGCGGCGCAGCATCTAGCACGCGTTTACCTCTTAGTGTCGCTGTAAATTCACTTAACTTAAAACAAAAGCTTTGCCACACATTAGCGTGAGTCGTGAAACCCGCACCATAGGAAGGCGCCCCTTTCCCTAGACCTTGTTTGAGCCGCAATTGATAGCGTTTACCATCACCCATAACGCGAATACACAACACACTGTCTGTTGCTACACTGGCGACAAATACACGCCTATTGACCGAAGCAAACCCGCCATTGTTATCTAGAGAAACATGACCGCTAAATACGGCGAGTTTATCGACGTGGGTCAGCTGACTTTTAGAAGCCCCGCCCATCACCCCATCGTTCACCGATTGCCAGTTATCATTTTCATTTATTTTAAAAAGATTAATCATTGGTGCCGAGTCCATACTATATTGCCTACGCATTCTATACAGTGGTTTATACAGTATTTTAACCAGCTTTCGCATCTTGATGCAACAAGGGTGTGGTGGATATTGTTCCGCTTTCTCCTTTGATCATTGTTATTTTAACGCTCTGGCTTAATATTTCGCATACCGCCATGTTTCCATCAAGCGAGGAAAACCATTGTGCCTGCCCAATACCCTTGGGCAAAATCGCGCAGTAACCGTCCATTGCATGACCTGGACATAGCGTTTATTCTTTGGGTCACAAGCGATCCAATTAGTGAATATTAATTTTGAAAATTAAAGCTGTATGTTTAATGTTCGGTTTGTACTGTGGAAGCTCACAGGCCACACCAACTATCGACACGCCCCCCCCCAGCGACGCCCAAGTGATTGACCGATTCGCCCAACTTGCCCTTGAATGTGTGCATAAAGAGTACCCCAACATAATTAAACATATGATGACCGGTGACGAGGATGTGAAAACACCTAAGCAACTCTACCCTGCTTTTTATGGCTGTTTTGATTGGCACTCATCTGTACACGGACATTGGTTGCTGACACGAATAGCCAGCCAACACCCTGAGACAGCAAGCTATCAAGACATCATGACCAGTCTTGACCAAAGTTTTACTGAAGCCAATATTGCTGGGGAGCTCGCCTACTTTAACCGTCAAAATACTGGAACCAGTTTTGAGCGTCCTTATGGCTTAGGGTGGTTTTTACAACTTACCACTGAATTACGCGAATGGGATAATCCACAAGCAAAAAAATGGTTGACCCATTTAACGCCATTAGAAGATAAAATTATTGCCAATATAAGCGATTGGTTGCCTAAGCTCTCCTTTCCTATTCGTGTAGGCGAACATAGCCAAACAGCATTTGCATTTGGCTTAATGTTGGACTGGAGTAAGACGGCTAATAATCAAAGGTTTGATGACTTACTGACACAAAATATTACGCGCCTATACCGTGATGACAAGGATTGTCCACTTGCTTATGAACCCTCAGGACAAGATTTTTTGTCCCCTTGTATTGCTGAAGCAGACTTAATGCGCCGAGTGCAATCAACAGCTGAGTACACAAAATGGTTGTCTGATTTTTTACCAACTCTACCTAAAAATGGTGATAGTAATTGGTTGAATGTTGCCACCGTTGTTGATAAAAGTGATGGCAAGCTTGCGCATCTGGATGGTTTGAATTTAAGCCGTGCCTGGATGCTTGAAGGAATTGCCTCAGGCTTAAATATTGAAGACCCGAGAAGGTTGGCCATTCTCAATGCGGCTAAAGCCCATAAACAAGCCGGCATAAACTCGGTTATTCACGATATGCACTATATGGGCAGCCATTGGTTAGGTAGTTTTGCGACTTATTTGGAGACCCAACGCGGGTTACCGGTAAACTAAACGTGAAGGCCGGTCTCATCAATCCCTTGATTAAAAATTAATGAGCGTTGGCCATTTATCAATATTTAAATTGCAGGGGCAGCAGGTGACGCCTGCCCCTATTCGATGTTTATTTACGAAGACTAATTTTCAATGTTAAGTTTTTTCGTACTCTTCAACTTTTACCCATTGTTGGTTATGTTTTTCAACTTCAAAACGCGCCCAATTGTGAAATTCACTGCGCAAACACATATGTGTCTCGTACCCCCCATCACCCGCTAGAACTTTGTAAATCACCTTATCTTTGCTCTTTGGGGTATTCACAGGCGCGGCATCAACGACCTGGCGGATACTCCAAAGCTTACCCAACTTGCCATTGCTGTATATATGCCCAGCAACAATTTTTGCTGGATGCGTAATGTTCTTTTCTGCGTGTTTTTTCGCAAGCTCTAATAAGTCGGTTAATCCTTCAGGAGTAATATCAACATAGGAATCAAGTTCTTGCATTGCAGCGGCAAAATCTTCTTGAGTGAGTTCGTGCTCTCGCTCGCTGGATTGTGGGCTTATGGGTCTCTTTAATTTGTGCGCCAAATGCACAGGGTAACGACGCCATCCAAAACACCAATTAAAGACGACAGTGACAGTCATAATCACTGTAATATTTATGGCTAAAGGCATTAACAAAAATTGGAAACCTAGCGCGTTTATATCCGCACCACCAATAACAATCGTCAATGCTGTCGCGCCGCCAGGCGGGTGCACACAACGTAAGTAATACATAGCACCAATAGCACCACCAACCGCTAGCGCTGCCACCCAAGGGCCATTACCTAACAGTTTTACGCTCATTATCCCCAATATCGCCGAAATAAAATGCCCCCCTATAACTGCCCAAGGCTGAGAAAGCGCTCCATGTGGCACAGCAAAGAGTAATACGGCCGTTGCCCCCATCGAGGCGATAACCAATACACTGGAATTGGCACTTAATATCTGAGCCTGCACAATCACATGCATTACCCACATAATTCCGGCTATGCCAAGACCTCCACCTAGGGCAGAGATAAGTTTTTCGTTATGGCTGGTGGTGTTGGCTGAGAATCCAAAGAGTTGTTTAAATTCGTGAAAAGTGGCGCGTAGCTTCATCAAATAAATGGGACGTAAGGAAAACAAGCGCAGATCCTAATGAAAAAACGTGCTTATATGCAAGCGCTTCTCTATATTCACTAAGCGTAACTTAGCTATTTAAAGTCTAATTTGCCGAACTTTACGTTTAATACGTGGCAAAAACTAGCACAATACACTGCCTCCAGCGGCAAATAGATTCCCTCGATAAAACCTCGTAAATCTATGGTATCGACAGCGTGCCTTTTTTATTAATGTTTATAAGTCTTTAAATGTCGATTGAAAAATGAGTATTAGCTGGTTATGCATGTAAGGGTTGCGCCCTATTTGCTGACCTAATTCTCCTCTGAAGTTTCTAACCCTAAGGTCTTTTTAACTTCTTCAAATAAACCTTCGGATTCGCCTCGGGAAGCGATTGACATACCCCGGTCAGATAAATAAAAACTGTCTAAGGAGAATAAATACTCACGACTTTGCGTTAAATAAGTCACCACGTCATCTTCATGTACGTCGGCTGTTTGTAACTCTTTGGCATACTCTTGAGATTGCCCCAACTCATAAAATTCAGAAAGCGCGTTAAGATCATCAAGCTTAGATTGCAATCTAGTATTTTTGTCTAAATATTGCTGCAATTGCGCTAGGCCTTTATGTTCGGGGGTTTGGTCGCTGATGACTTGCCATTTACCTTCTTCTTGCTTTAACTGAACATCGAAGTTTAGGCCTAAGTCTTTCGCAGTTTGGGTCAGATCTTCAGCCACTGGACGCAAATTAAAACTCAGCATATTGTCCAGCGTTTGCAGATTTATGCCATTCTCGCCGGATTTTAATCGCTGCAATGCATCATCTATATTCCCAGAGGCTAAGTTGCTTTGCACCGCGGTAATTTCAGCATAAATGTTGTTTTTTTGACTACTGACAGCGCTTTGCAAAGCACTGTCAGACGCGGATGGGTTTGCAATATAGTCGAATAATGTTAAGGCTGACTGCTGTATTTGCATAGAAAACGTCCTTCTTTTTGCCGCACACTCATGATGAAATCCGTAAATTTAATTGCTAGAGAAGCGCGGATAGAAATGTATATCCTTTCGATTTTGCAAACGGCAGGCCAAGAGTGGGCAAAGGTAAAAAATAGCTTCAAATACTAGGCACAATAAATTTACACTTAGTTAGTGGCGCTGCCTATTCGCAAGCTGCAGGCATCATGATAAAGTTGCTTACGTTATTAGCGGTTAAATTCATCATTTATAAAGGAGTTGACGTGGGTTATTTTGTCGGCGCATACGCGACCTCACCAGCAGGCGTGAAATGGGATCCTGAAGCAGAACAAGCGTATTTCCAACAATTGAAAGCGTTTGGCAATATTCAAGGTTTAGAGCATCCTTTTACAGGGTCATTGCATCAACATGATGATGAGTGGTTTATTGCTAATATTGATCCAAGCTGGCAATTCGTTTTTACCTGCGTGCCTGGCATTATGGGTGCACTTGCGCAAAATCCACAATTTGGTATCGCCTCAGACGATGAAGCTGGCCGCCAAGAAGCGCTGGATTTTATGCAAAAAGCGTGTGACGCCATAGGTAAACTTAATTCAGCCAGCGGCAAACCTTGCGTCAGGGCCATTGAAATTCAAACTGCTCCAGATAGAAGCAAAGCAAGTAGCTCGGCAAAGGCGCTTAAAGCGTCATTGGAAACCATGCTTAGCTGGGACTGGCATGGCGCTGAGATAATCATTGAACATTGCGATGCGTTGGTACCTGAGCATGAGCATGCAAAAGGCTTTTTGTCCCTTGAAGATGAAATTACCGTCGTTCAAGAATTGAATAACTCGTTGCAAGCTAACCTAGGTATATTAATCAACTGGGGGCGTTCAGCAATTGAAAGCCACAGTACTGACGGCGTTCTAAACCATATCAAGCGCGTGAAAGATGTTGGGTTACTTAAAGGCTTAATGTTCTCAGGTGTATCCGATACACAAACCGAATACGGTATTTGGAAAGATACGCATATGCCAGCAGCAAAGGACGCAGACAGTGAATTTGGCGCTGAGCATTCTTTATTAACCAGAGAGGAAATTCACCGTGCTTTAGCCGCTTGCGGTGACGCGCTGACCAACGATACCATTATAGGTATCAAACTGGGCATTCGGCCGAAAGACGCGCCACTAGCACCTCGTGTGGGTTATAACCAATCAGCCCTAAAAATGATTGATAATTTTTTTAGCAAATAATTTAATGGTCAGTATTAGCAGGTGGCAAGTATTGACGTGCGATCTGCTATCCTCAGTTAAACAAGTTGATAGTCTACGTAGTCATATTAAAGCGCTCAGGAAGAGAGTGCTCAGGAAAAGAGTGCTCGATAGAAGGTTAGCTCTTCGGGTTATATCGAGCTAACCATGAAGATTACCACCCAATAAATTATCGTCATGTAGCTTATTGCGACTTATCTTTTTTAAGCGGCTAACAGGTAAAATAAAAACGATAATTTAAAGTATGCAAAACCGAAATTAGTGCCGTCAGGAATCGTCAATCAGTGAACGCTGAATAACGTTCACATACATTCTTTCTACGTGTCCCTTTATTTAAGCCTTGCTCTGAATACCAATATTCCTCCCAATAGCATAAAACCTAAATGTAACGGTTCAGGAACCGGCAATGCTGTTGGCACAGGTCCTATTCCGCTTGCGGTTCCATTTAGATTATTAATGCTATATATGCCACCAGGACCTGAAGGTGCTTGTGTGGTCTGCCAAAAAAAAGTGATTTCCTCTGCACTATCCCATTCATCGGAAGTTGAGGACCAAACCAGTTCCCCTGCATCATTAAGCTCTATATCAAAACCGACGTTGGCACTCGCTGCGTTCGAAAAGCTATAACCAGCAATTCCATTAAAGCCTACGGCCTCATATCCTAGGCTGAAGGTTTGTACATCGTCAAACGGCAGTACGGTGGGCGGGTTAGGAAACGGCGCGTCATTTTCCTTATCAACCCCTGGGATCACTGTATGGGCGTAGGTATAAATAATGCCAGGTGAATTATTGGCTGGGATACACGCTGTAAAACCTTCTGGACAGCTTACGCTGCTTAATAAATCTCCCACGCTATCACCAGCACTGTTAATCAATGAGACTTCGACTTCTGGGCCCACAGGACCAGTAATTTTAGCGCCAAAATCTAGAACATCATAGTCACTGGACATAATAGGAGAAGCTGAAACGGAAGTGGCGATTAAAAAAGGAACAATAAAAAAATGACGAGCATTAAAGGACATTTATATTCTCCAAAAGTAGATTGATAACGATTGGTAATCATTATAGATGGTAAATAAATTACCATACCACGTATATATTAACGTTTCAGGTGTTATCCAGTAGACAATTTTCGAATATCGAAAAGACTCCGTCGTACATCAAAAAAATAATAGGGCAGTTAAACCACCCTATTCAAAACAATGTTACCAACTTAAATCATCCGGAATATCATAATCCGCATACCAATCTTCATCTTGACTGTTCTTGGCTTTTTCTTCCGGCAAAATATCAGCACGATATAACACGTAACTTTCATCTCGCTCTGCAATTTTATCTGCCACTGGCATCGGAATTAGTTCATAAGCATCGTTGAGCTTTACGATAGCTAGTTGACCTTGGGTAATTTGAGCATGTATTTTTTTATCCACAAAAATACGCTTTATCACCTTATTATCGCTGAAGTTACATGCAATATCACCGACTCTGCGCGATTGCTTATTAACGTTAATCATCTGTACAATTTGCGCCTGAACCGCTTTCTTTTCAGCTTCGGCCTTGGCCATTTTATTGAGCTCTCGATCTCGGGCCTTTTTCTGCTCAACCGCCTGCTCAGCTGCTATCTTGCTTTCATTGGTTTGATCAATATTGTGATTCTGCTTGGCTTTCGCCTGCTTGTGTTTTTGTTGGCGCACTTGCTTCGCTTTTTTCTTATTTGCGAGGCCTGCTTGTAAAAGTTGTTCTTGAAGTGACAATGCCATGCTCGAACCTATTTCTATTAAATGCATAAAGCCGGTAAGTATAAGTTACCGGCTTTGAATTATGAATAATGACCCAAAATGCTATTTAGCTTTTTTGCGCTTATCTTCTACGGTCCATTTGTTATCTGTATACCAAGCAGACCAGCCTGTCGCTTTTCCCTCTTCGTTCTCACTCATAACGTACTGCTGCTTGGTTTTACGACTATAACGAACTAAGGCGTCGTTACCGTCTGGGTCCTTAGCAGGTGCGTCAGCTAAATAATAAAACTTAGGCGAGATTCGGTCACGGAAACGTGCTAATTCAGCCACCAGTGGCGCACGAGTCTCCCTAGATTTAGGGAAGTTATGCGCAGCCATGAATATGCCTGATGCACCATCACGTAATACGAAGTGCGCGTCAGATTTCACACATTCTAGCTCAGGTAAATCAACTGGGTCTTCTTTAGGCGGCGCAGCTTCGCCACTTCTTAATAACTTACGGGTGTTCTTACATTCTTCGTTAGTACAACCGAAATATTTACCAAAACGCCCGGTTTTAAGCTCCATGTTCGAACCACACTTATCACATTCGATAATGGGGCCGTCATATCCTTTAATCTTAAAGGTACCAATTTCAACTTCAACACCCGGACATGTGGGTGTATTACCACAAACATGTAGTTTTCGGGTTTCATCGACTAAGTAGCTGTCCATGGCGGTTGAACAAATTGGACATCGACGCTTGGCTCTGAGTATTTCAGTTTCCAGCTCATCTTCGTCTTCCACTTTGATGACTTCGTCTCCGAAGGTTAAATTCATCGTGCCAGTACAACGCTCTTTAGGCGGTAAGTTGTAGCCTGAACATCCTAAGAATACCCCCGTACTAGCGGTACGTACATTCATGGGACGACCACATTTTTTACACTCGATATCCGTTGGCACAGCTTGATTTAAGCGCATGCCCCCTTCTTCGGGATCTTTTTCAGCGAGAACAAGCTTCTTCTCAAAATCACCATAAAAATCGGTTAGTACATCTTTCCACGACACTTTACCATTGGCGATTTCATCTAACTCTTGCTCCATTTTCGCAGTGAAATCGAAGCTCATTAAATTATCGAAATTCTCAAGCAATCTATCGGTAACGATTTCACCCATTTTTTCAGCATAAAAACGCTTACTCTCAAGACGCACATAACCGCGATCTTGAATGGTTGAAATGATGCTAGCGTAGGTTGAAGGTCTACCGATACCGCGTTTTTCTAACTCTTTAACCAAAGACGCTTCGTTAAATCGCGCCACAGGTTTGGTAAAATGTTGTTTAGGCTCAAGCTGTTTAAGCTTAAGTGTTTCGCCTTCTTTTACGTCAGGCAACAAAAAGTCTTCTTCACCTTTTTTACGCTGTGGGTTTTGTACCTTAGTCCAACCATCAAACTTAAGTACTCGTCCCTTAGCGGTTAATTCATAACCAACGGCACCAACACGAATGGTACTTGCGTCATACTTCGCCGGTGTCATCTGACACGCTACAAACTGACGCCAAATAAGTTCGTACAATCGCTGTGCGTCTCGTTCCATTTCCGATAAAGATTCAGATTTTAACAACACATTTGACGGACGAACGGCTTCATGGGCCTCTTGCGCACCGTCTTTGCTTCCATATTTAAGCGGGTTTTCTGGCAAGTAATTATCGCCGAAATTATCGCCGATATACTCGCGACATGCTTCCACTGCTTCTTTACTCAAGTTAGTAGAATCTGTACGCATATAAGTGATGTGACCAGCTTCGTATAAGCGTTGGGCCATCATCATGGTTTTCTTCACGCCAAACCCTAAACGGGTACTTGCAGCTTGTTGTAACGTCGAGGTAATAAAGGGAGCTGAAGGGCGACTCTGGGTCGGTTTAGAGTCTCGACTGATTACCTTATAGTCAGCATCCTTTAAATCAGCTAGCGCAGTATCAGCTTGAGCTTTATTAATCGGTTTAAACGCCTTACCGTCGTGCTTAGCAACCTGCATACGCAAGTCACTCTCTTTTACGGTTAATAAGTCCGCATGAACATCCCAAAACTCTTCAGGTACAAAGGCCTTGATTTCGCGTTCACGTTCAACGACCAAGCGCACAGCGACAGATTGAACGCGACCTGCTGACAAGCCTCTGGCGACTTTTTTCCACAACAGTGGCGATACCATAAAGCCTACAATGCGGTCTAAAAATCGACGTGCTTGCTGAGCGTTTACACGTTCAATATTGACTTTTCCTGGTTCAGAGAAGGCTTCTTGTATCGCGTTTTTGGTGATTTCGTTAAACACCACGCGCTGAAAGTCCTTAGTTGGATCGTCGATTAACTCTTGCAGATGCCAAGCAATCGCTTCTCCTTCTCTATCCAAATCCGTTGCGAGATAGATGGTATCGGCATTTTTAGCCAATTTTTTAAGTTCATTGACTACTTTTTCTTTGCCACTTAGCACTTCATAATGTGCGGCCCAATCGTCTTTTGGATCGACGCCCATACGGTCAACTAATTTCTTATATTCATACTCACGTAAATACGCATCACGTTTATTTTCAGATAATAACTTCAGCTCTTTCGCTGGTTTTTTAGGCGGAACTTTGCCTAAAGCTTTCGTTGGAAGGTCTCGAACGTGGCCTACACTAGATTTAACAATAAAATC
>TARA_R110001632_G_scaffold83656_3_pt1 | contig 15408 bp, 29 predicted proteins | sample TARA_R110001632 | Tara Oceans TARA_R110001632 (sample SAMEA4398266) | marine metagenome | biome: Polar Biome; feature: [SRF] surface water layer (ENVO:00010504); material: water (ENVO:00002006), including particulate matter (ENVO:01000060) such as... | depth 5 m
GTAATGGCTTGTATTTCTAAACTACTAGAAATTTCTGGAAAAGTTGTTTTATAAAGATATAATACAATTTGGAGATAGAAAATTTTTATTGTATCGTACAATAAAAGAAACAGAAAAAACAACCCAAGAAGCTATTAACTTGGTAAAAAAATATTGGCACTGTGATACGGTTTTAAAAAAAGAAAACAATTATTACTTTTGTAATGAAATTAAAGAAATAGACTATGAAGAAATCAGAAATGACCCCCCAACAACCTCAAATTGATTTGAGCAAAACTACTACTATTGAAACTGAAAATGGTGGTAAAGTATGGCAACAAGGATTTGTTTTACGTAAAGTATCACGTTTTATTACTAACAGTTCTGAAGATGCTGTAATGCCTATTCCTGTGTTTTATGATCCTGAAACAGGTAAAATCCTAGGACAAGGATTACCACCTGAAATTCGAGGTGATTATGACACTATTTGATTGGCTTAAAGAGCTAACAGGTAAAAAACGCGATTGGGACTCTTTCACCGATAAGGAGAAGGAGTCCTTTAACCCTTATATGGTTAACCGTTTTTTATCTATGCATCAACCTTTTGTAGAGTTAATAAATTATGTGCAAACCATTTCTTATACTAATAAAAAAAAATACTACACAGTATATTGTGGATTACTACCCAAACAAAATGTTTGGTTAAAATATATAAAATCGAAAATGAAACAACCCACCACTGAATTAGTAGAGGCTTTATCTAAAATCTATGAGTGTTCCACTCGAGAAGCAGCAACTGCAGTTATGACTTTAGAAAACGATATTTTAGAAGATATACTTTATAAAGCAGGCTATCAAGATAAAGAAGTAGTAAAAATGTTTAAGTAATGGATAGCATAGTAAAATCAGTTATAAAACAATTTACCGAACGAGCAGAGTTTGGTAAAGAAAAATATGGTGTCGATTTAGACAGGGAAGATTTAGTATTTGGAGAATGGGTTACTCATATGAAAGAAGAACTCATGGATGCTATACTTTATTTAGAAAAAATAGAAAAGTTATATGGCCAAAAAACCTCAAATACTCAAGGAAATACAAAATAAGGAATTACCTGAGGTAAATTACGCTTACCAAAAGTCAATTTCTTATTCCCAAATGTCAATGTATAGGAGTTGCCCTCATAAGTGGGAACTTCAATACAAAGAAGGACATTATAATAATGATCCAAACATCCACTTTACTTTTGGAACCTCGATGCATGAGGTAATTCAAGATTGGCTTACTGTTTTGTATGAAGAATCATCTCTCGTAGCAGATGATATGGATTTAGAAGGAATATTCCAAGAAAAATTTATAAGCCTGTACCAAAAAGAATACAAAAAATTTAAAAACACCCACTATTCATCCCCAGAGGAGCTTAGAGAATTTTTTGAGGACGGAGTAGCAATTCTTAATTTTCTTCAAAAGAAACGTAAGACATATTTCAGTAAGCGTGGGTGGCATTTAGCGGGTATTGAATTACCTATCGTGATGAACGTTGGTAACAATTTGATATACAAAGGTTTTATTGATTTAGTATTATACCATGAACCCACTAATAAATTTTATATATACGATATAAAAACGTCAAGGAGTGGATGGGCTGCTAAAGCTAAAAAGGATGAAACTAAGCAAATGCAGTTAGTCCTTTATAAAAAGTTTTTTAATGAGCAGTATGGTATCCCACTTGAAAATATAGAAGTTGAATTCTTTATAGTTAAAAGGAAAATATGGGAAAATAGTGACTTTCCTATATATAGGGTACAACTTCATAAACCTGCTGCTGGACGAAATAAACTTAATAAAGCAGATAAAATTCTAGAAGAATTTATTTCGGAATGTTTTACTCCTAAAGGTAAATACCGAGATAAAAAACACGCTAAAGTAGTATCTCCTTTATGTAAATGGTGTGCTTTTAATAATAATAAAGAATTATGCGACAAAAATAAACCTTCTTAAACTTTAATATATGTATATCAAAATATAAGCTATGAAAAAAGATATGACATTAACTAGTGTAAAGATTCAAAGTGGTCTGTTTGATGAATTTAAAGTTGCGTGTGTTAGGCAAAAGTTTTCTTTCCAAAAACTGGCTGACCGAGCGATTCATATGTATCTTACTAACGAGGATTTTAAAAGACAAATTCACAATCACACTAACTTAGATTTAGAAGATTAAAATAAAAAATTAATGGTTACAAAAATGGAGGGGTATATACCCCAAAAAGATCGAAAAAAGATCTTATTGTTATGTGATGACCTAAGAACCCATTCAGGTATAGGAACTATAGCTAAAGAAATTGCTCTTCACACCTCTCATCATTACAATTGGTCTCAAATAGCAGCTGCTATTGAACACCCTGAACAGGGGAAAAGGATGGATTTAAGTGAAGAAACTAATAAAATAGCAGGATTAAGTGATGCTTCAGTTACTCTATATCCTTGTAGTGGGTATGGAAATCCTTCTCTACTCAGACAGTTAATAGAAGTAGAAAAACCTAGTGCTCTTTTTATATTTACTGATCCTAGATACTGGACTTGGTTATTTCAGATTGAAAATGAAATCAGGAAAAATATTCCTATAATCTACCTAAACATTTGGGATGACTACCCCGCCCCCATGTATAATAAGGTTTATTATGAATCTTGTGATGCTTTATTTGGGATATCTAAACAAACTGTAAATATTAATAATTTAGTTTTGGGTGATAAAGCAAAAGGTAAAATTATTAAATATGTTCCCCATGGTTTAAACCATAAAATATTATTCCCTATAGATAAATCTTATAATAATTATGAGGATTATATAGAATTTAAAAATGGAATTCTTAACAATGAGGATTATGAATTTGTAGCACTTTATAATTCTCGTAATATTAGGAGGAAACAAGTTCCTGATACTATTTGGGCTTGGAAACAATTTGTAGATAAACTCCCTTTAGAAAAGGCAAAGAAATGTGCTTTAATTCTTCATACCCAACAAGTAGATAATAACGGTACAGATTTACCTAAGGTTATAGAGGCCTTATGTGGGAATGAACCTGAAAGATATAATTTTATATTTTCAGATAGTAAGTTATCACCTCAACATATGAATTATTTATATAATTGTTCTAATGTTCAAATTCAATTAACTTCAAATGAAGGTTGGGGGTTAAGTTTAACTGAAGCTTTGCTTGTAGGTAATCCTATTATAGCAAATGTTACAGGGGGTATGCAAGACCAAATGAGGTTTGTAGATAATGAAAATGAATGGTTTACTCCTGATGAAAATATTCCATCAAATCATAGAGGAACATATAAAACTCATGGTGAATGGGCCTTCCCAGTTTATCCTACTAACATATCAATTGTGGGTTCCCCTCCAACTCCTTATATTTTTGATGATAGGTGTGATGCTAGTGATGCCGCTGAGCAATTAATGAATGTTTATAAATTGGGTAATGAAGAATGTAAGAATAGAGGACTTAAGGGTAGGGAATGGGCTTTGAGTGATGAGGCTGGTTTTTCTTCCGAAAAAATGGCTTCTCGTTTAATTACTTATATAGATGAATTGCTTGAAACTTGGACCCCTAGAAAAAAATATGAATTGATTAAGGTGGACGAATGGAAACCTAAATTTGCACCCCATAAATTAAATTATTAATGAAACCATTATTTGTAATAAGTTGCCCTATAGATACCTATTCAGGATATGGGGCCCGTTCTAGAGATATAGTAAAAGCTATAATAGAATTAGATAAATATGATGTTAAAGTTCTCCCTCAAAGATGGGGTAGTTGTCCCTGGGGGTTTGTAGAAGACCACCAAGAAGAATGGGGGTTTTTGACTTCACATCTTTTACCTCCCATGTCTAACAATTTACCTAGTAAACCTAAAATATGGGCCCAAATAACAGTCCCTAATGAATTCCAACCTGTAGGGGATTATAATATAGGATTCACAGCAGGAATAGAAACTACAGTTTGTGATCCTAGTTGGATAGAAGGATTAAATAAAATGGATTTAAATATAGTATCTTCAAACCATTCTAAAGAAATATTTGAAAAAAGTATTTTTACTAAACAGGATAAACAAGGTAATGTCTTGGGTGAAGTATCTCTTACTAAACCCATGGAAGTTTTATTTGAGGGAGCAGATTTAACTAAATATTTCCCTTCTAAGGAAAAAAGTCTTATTGATTTATCTGATGTAAAAGAATCATTTGCTTACCTATTTGTAGGACATTGGATGCAAGGTGAAATGGGTGAGGATAGAAAAAATGTAGGTTTACTTATTAAAACTTTTTATGAAACTTTTAAAGACCAAAAGAAATCTCCTTGTCTTATTTTAAAAACAAGTGGAGCAGGTTCTTCTTATATGGACCGAGATGCTATCTTGGATAAAATGTTTCAAATTAAAAACTCAATTGAACATAAAACATCTCTTCCAAATATTTACTTACTACATGGTGAATTTTTGGATACTGAGATAAATAGTTTATATAATCACCCTAAAGTTAAAGCTATGGTTAGTTTTACTAAGGGTGAAGGGTTCGGAAGGCCTCTTTTAGAATTTAGTTTAGTAAACAAACCTATTATTACTACGGATTGGTCAGGCCATATTGATTTTTTAGATAAAAAATACACAGCTTTAGTAAAAGGTAAATTAGAACAAGTTCATTCAAGTGTTGTAGTTAAAAATATAATTATACCTGAAAGTAAATGGTTTAATATTGATTTAGCACAAGCTCATAATACTCTAAAACATATGTATGTCAATTATAAGGATTATACAAAAGGAGCTAAACTTCAATATCATAAAAGTAAAAATAATTTTAGTTATAAACATATGGTTGAATCCCTGGATTCAACTCTTACAACTTATTTACCTGAATTTCCTTCTACAATTCAATTGAAATTACCCACATTAACTAAATCACTTTAAGATGTCAAATGATAATTTAATTACTTGCCCCCGATGTGGGAGTGATGCTTGTTATGAACATAAAGAAACTCATAATTTAGTAAATAGAATGTGTTATGGGTGTGGATTTATGACCCATAACTATATGAAAGAAGATAGTGAATTTCTTAACGAACAATTAGAAGTTCTCCCTGAACTTTATAAATCTTTAACTTTTATAGATGATAATGGGTATTACTGGATCCCCAGTACAGTAAACCTCCCAGATAAGGGGATGGTATATGTAAATGGTTCAAATGCCAATGATTGGAGATGGACTGCTGTCCCTGCAATCGAAATTCCCGAAGATGAAAGAGAACGTTTCCCTATAAAAGGCCATCCTGGAGAATATCACACTCATAAAATGGATAATGCTTCTTCTAAAGATTTTAAGGAACGTGATTATATGGAGGCTTTAGATTATATTGATGTGTTTAAAAATCTAGAATAAAAAATGAAAATTAGTTACGCAATACCCGTTTGCAATGAATGGATAGAATTAGAATATCTTTTAAACTATTTACTTAAACACAAACGTGAACAAGATGAAATTGTAGTACAATGTGATGAGGGAAATACTACACCTAGTGTATATCAAGTATTAGAAGAACATAAAGAAAAAATTCAAATAATTGAATTTCCATTAAATGGAGACTTTTCCTCATTTAAAAATAATCTTAAAGATAATTGTACTGGGGATTATATTTTCCAAATCGATGCTGATGAATATCCTGAGGAATATCTTATGAGTACTATAGAATGGATAATCAAAGAAAATCCTAAAACAGATATATTTTGGGTCCCCCGAATTAACATAGTAAAAGGTTTAACTCAAGAACATATTAATAAATGGGGGTGGAATATTTGCCCTAAGGGTAGAGTAAATTTCCCTGATTATCAATGTAGAATTCTTAAAAATGTAAAAAGGATTAAATGGAAAAATAAAGTACATGAAATCCTTACAGGACATAAAACAGAGTCACATTTGCCTTCTAATGATGAGTTTTGTATTCACCATTTAAAAGATATAGAACGTCAAGAAAAACAAAATGATTATTACGCCACTTTATGAAGATAAAAGCCAACCATTTTGATGTAGAGTCTTTTAAAAATAAATTAAGTCATCTTAATCATTTAGATTTATCTATATTTATAGATTCTCCTCCTATAAACCAAGATGACCTTTCATCTATTAATATTCTAGTTATTCAAGAACCTAATGAATATTTTGGAATACATGATTGGGCTATAAAAAATCAAAACTTATTTAGTTTAATTTTAACTTGGGATGATAAAGTTATTAATAATTGTTCTAACGCTTTGTTAATGCCTTTTGGTCACACTTGGTTTACCCCAGAACAATATTATGAACCCCACCCTAAAAAGTTTCAAATATCTCATTTATGTGGGAAGTTAAATAAAACTTACGGTCACTCTCTTAGACATGAGCTTTTAGCAAGACAGAATGAAATTAAAACTCCCATTAAATTTTTTGATGTGTATGGAGAACGACATGATATTGAAAAAGCTCGTGTAGGGAAAGAAGAAGTATTTGGTGATTCTATGTTTGGGGTTGCTATAGAAAATACTTCCCACAGAGGATACTTTACAGAAAAAATATTAGATTGTTTTTTATTAAAAACTATACCAATTTATTGGGGTTGTTCGAATATAACTGATTTTTTTAATTACAAAGGTATAATACAAGTTAATAACGTAGATGATATGATTTATACTATTAATAATTTAGAGGAGGATTTTTACACTTCTCATAAAGAAGTAATTGAGGAAAATTGGCTAACAGCTCATAATTTTGTAGATTATCAACAAAACATAGTTACTAAAATAACAAAAGTTTTAAAAAATAATCAAATAATATGAAGGTAGTTTACATAACGGGCTGTCTAGGATTTATAGGTTCTTATATAACTAAAACTTGCTTAAAGAAAGGGTGGTATGTTAAGGGTGTTGATAAAATTACCTATGCTGCTAATAAACATTTGTTAAATGAATTTAAACAGTATGATAATTTTTCTTTTGTTAATTGTGATATAAATGATTTAAAGTTTTTATATGATTGTGATTATGTAATTAATACAGCAGCTGAAACCCATGTAGGGAACAGTATAGCTAATAGTGATGATTTTGTCCATTCAAACATTAATGGAGTCCATAATCTTCTAGAATTAATCAGAAATCATAGAGGAGAGAATTCGAATAAACCTACATTTTTACATTTTAGCACTGATGAAGTTTATGGAGATATTAAACAAGGAGCCCATACCGAGACAGATCTACTCCACCCCAGCAACCCCTATTCAGCAACTAAAGCAGCAGCGGATCAATTAGTATTAGCTTGGGCTCGAACTTATGATTTACCTTATATTATAGTTCGCCCTACTAACAATTATGGTATGGGGCAATATATTGAAAAACTTATTCCTAAAACATGTAAGCATTTAAAACTAAATAAAAAAATCCCATTGCATAATAATGGAACCCCCATACGAAATTGGCTACATGCTCAGGATACTGCTGATGCAATTGTTACTATAATTAAATCTAATGTAGTAAATAAGATATATAACATAGCAGGGGGATTTGAACAATCAAATATTATAACTGTTGAAAAAATAATTAAAGAGTATTTAGGCAGTGTTAATCCCTCTTCATATGTTGATAACTCGTACAATAGAAAAGGACAGGACGTTAGATATGCTTTAAATGACTCTAAATTAAGAAGTTTAGGATGGGTTCCTAAAAAAATATTTGATCAAGAGTTACCCCATATAGTAAAATATTATAAAGAAAATTTTATATGGTAAAAGAAGAATTAATAAAGTTTGAGGATTTAATTGCAAACGCTTTTAATAAAGGTGAAATAAAAGCTCCTATACATTTATATCATGGTAACGAAGATAGCATGATAGAAATATTTAAAGATATAGATATTAAAAATGATTGGGTTTGCTGTACTTGGAGAAATCACTATCAAGGCCTATTAAAGGGTATTCCTTCTGATGTTATGGAAGCCAATATTCGAAAAGGTAAATCTATGGTAGCTAATCTTCCTGAGTATAAATTTATTTGCAGCTCCATAGTGGGGGGTATACCTTCAATAGCATCAGGTATAGCTTTATCTATTAAGTTACAAAATAAATCTAATAGAGTTTGGTGTTGGGTTGGTGATATGAGTGCTGAAACTGGACATTTTCATGAGGCTTATAAATACTCATTGAATTATGATTTACCCATTACATTTATAATAGAAGATAATAAAAAATCAGTATGCACTCCTACTCCTGATGTTTGGAAAAGATCCACTCCTTACTATTTAAATACCGAATATAAAGGAGGTATTTTAAGACAGAAAAACTTAATTTATTATCAATATGATAATACTAAATACCCCCATGCGGGAGCTGGTGTAAGGGTACAATTTTAAATATAGCATGAAGTATAATAATGAAATAATAAGGGCAATGAATATGTTGTCTGAACATCCCAAAACTATATTTATAGGACAAGCTGTAGAATATGAGGGAACAGGTTTATATGACTCATTATCTCATTTACCTATAGAAAAAAGAATAGAACTCCCCGTAGCTGAATACTTTCAATCAGGACTAGCAAATGGGATGGCTATAGAGGGAATGATCCCAATTTCAACTTTTCCTAGATGGAATTTTCTATTAATGGGTACTGATCAAATAGTAAACCATTTAGATAAATTTAAAAGCATGTCTAATGGTAAATTAACTCCTAAAGTTATAATTAGGGTAGCAGTTGGGAGCGAAATCCCAGTTGATCCCCAATGTCAACATAAAGGAAATTTATCAGAAGCATTCCGGAACATGCTAGCTAATACAGAAGTTATAGAATTAATAGAACCTCAAGATATATTTCCTGCTTATAGTAGAGCCTTAAATAGAGAAGATGGGGTAAATACTATATTAGTAGAATTTGCAGACTATTGTAAATTTAAATAATGAACGTATTAATAACAGGAGGAAATGGTTATATTGCTAAGAATTTAGCTGAAAACTTAACTCAATATAATATAACATCTATTACAAGAAAGGATTTTGATTTAACTAATAGGGAAGCTACGGACAAATGGTTTAATAAAAAACATTTTGATGTAGTAATACACACTGCTATTAAAGGAGGCAGCCGACTTCAATCTGATAATGAAAGTGTATTTTATCAAAATTTACAAATGTTCTATAACCTTTATTATAATAGACATAATTTTAACAAATTCATCCATTTTGGATCAGGTGCAGAATTAGGTACTCCAAGTAACCCTTATGGTTTAAGTAAAAAAATAATTAATGATTTAATTAAATATGAACATGGTTTTTTCAATATTAGAATATTTGGAGTATTTGATGAGAATGAATTAGATACACGTTTTATTAAATCTAATATTAAAAATTATATTAACCACAAACCTCTTGTTATAGACCAAAATAAATATATGGACTTTTTTTATATGGAGGATTTAATTAAAGTAATAAATGAGTATATTATAGGAAATCCTTATCATTCTCTTTCTAAAATAATAGAATGTTCTTATAAAAAAAAGCATACATTATTAGATATAGCTAATTTTATTAATACCTTATCTACTTATAAAGTACCTATAAAACAACTTGATCCATCAATTGGGGATTCATATATTGGTACAACTATTCCTAATTTACAATTAATGGGATTAGAAAAGGGAATTAATCAAGTTTATAATAAACTAAAATGAATATTAAAATAGTCCAACATTTGATGCCTTGGGAATTGGATTATGCTTTATTATCCTTTACTCAATTAAAAAAATCCAAATACTACCTCTCAGGAGAGGATAACATTACAATAGAAACTTGTTTAAATTTATCTTCTCATATAATTAATTGGGATGAAAGTAAATTACCTAAAGAATATTTTTTAGAAAAATATAATGAAATTTCTAAATTATTAGTTGACTATAATCATGTAAAAAAGGTTTATAAAGATAATCAACTTTATGGTCATTTAGATCTTCAAAGAGAAGCCACTTCTCCTGAAATTGATTATTACATGTATATATGTCCTGATATGTACTTTAGTGAACATTTATTATCACTTGTTATTGAGGGGGCAAAGCAAGTAAAAAATAAACACTTTATAATTACCCCCCAAATCCCTAGATTGTGGGATGACACCTGGGAAGTACTTATGAATCCTCAATATCAAAAAGTAGATTATAATGATTGGGATAATCAAGATACTTTTGATATCATACATAATGATACTAATTCAAAAGAAAATATTCAATTAACCCCTATCTCCAACTTTAAATTTGCAGGGTGGTTTGATTTATATAGTAAAAGTTTTTGGGAAGACCTAGTACCTGTATGGGATGAATGGAAGGGATATGGTTCTTGGGATTGGTATAGTATGGTAGTAAGTGAACATTTTAAAGCTAAGGGAGGAGATATCCAACAGTATATTCTTAAAGGTAAAACAATATTTGAGTATCCTGTAGGAAACTTAAAAGAAGGAGGTTTTCACAGTTATTATAAAAATAATTTAACATTAAATGATATTAAAGATCAAAGGGATGGTTTTAAATCTAATGTCCCTAAATACGTAAGACACAGAGTTAATCAACTATGAAAATAATTTACAGAATATCCGATACAGGTTATAATAAAGTAAAACCTAATTATATCGGGAATGAACAATGTTTAAAAAATGCTACTGAAGTATTTAAGGATGCCGATTGGTCTATTATAGCAGATAATATTTCTCCTGAAACAAATGATATGGTCCAAAGGTATAAATCAAGGGATTGTATTAACTATGTTTCTGTAGGACACGGTGCTGGAACGTTTAATATGGCATTAGATGAAGCTCTCATGTACCCCGATGATGAAATTGTTTATTTTATTGAAAACGATTATCTACACAAACCTCAATCTAAAGAAATATTAGAAGAGGGATTTAATTTAGGTGCTTCATTTGTTTCTTTATATGATCATCCTGATAAGTATTTAGACCCATCTCAAGGAGGTAATCCTTATTGTGAAGGAGGAGCTGAAGATACTAGAGTATATTTAACTAACAGTTGTCATTGGAAAATTACGAATGCCACAACCATGACTTTTGCTGCTAAAGTAAGTACTTTAAAAAAAACAGAATACATACTTAGAAAATTTACAGAGGAAACTCATCCCCACGATTTCCATATGTTCTTAGAACTAAGAAAACATAACGAATTATTATTAACCCCCCTACCAGGTTACTCTACTCATGGAGAAACTGCCTGGTTAACACCTTTAACAAACTGGTCCACAATATGATCTCAGTAATTATCCCCACTTACAAGGAGCCTGAAGCTCTAGATTTATGCCTTACTTCTGCTATTAAGGGTCAAACCCAAAAAAACCAAATTATAGTAGTAGTAGATGGTTTTTATGATTTAAATAAAGAAATACTTGAAAAACATAAAGAACATATTGAGGTATTGAATCTTCCTGAAAATGTAGGTTTTTGTAGAGCTAATAATTTAGGAGTATACAATGCTAAATCTAACAAAATTCTACTAGTCCAAGATGATAATGTATTCCCAGATGAATGGGATATAGCACTTATGTCTAATTACTCTCCTGGTTCTGTATTAACTCCTAATCAAATTGAACCTACTCCTAGTATGTTTAATCAATTTCACATTAAAAATTTAGGTAGAGATCCTAAAACCTTTGATTTGGCGGCATTTTGGGAGTATGAAGAAAGTATTATAGAAGAAAATAAAACAGAACCTACAGGTAATACCTTCCCTATTCTTATGAATAAATGGGATTATATGACTGTTGGTGGTTTAGATGAATCCTACCCAGGTGCTTGGGTAGTAGATTGGGAATTTTTTATGAAGTGTGAAATGAGGGGACTACAAATGCTTAGAACTCATGAATGTCACTTTTATCATTTTGTATCTTTAGGTACTGAGGGTACTTATGAAGATAAATTATCTAAACAAAATAAAGAAAAGGCTTGTCATGAATATTTTAAGTATAAATGGGGGCAATGGGCTAAACATAATCCTGAGGATAATTCAAAGATGTTAGACTTTTAAATATTTATTATTGGTAGTAATTGTATTAATTCCCTAAATTTATTTATCATGAAAGAGAAGGAAAGAGAAGTATTGTCCATTCAAATTGAATATGACTACACAGAAGAGTTAGAAGCGCTAGTAGGGAATGAAGATTTTACACAATTAATTTTAGACGAAGCTATATCCACTATAGAATATGCCTTAGATAAAGAACGTAAATCAGCTCGTATTTGTTATATTCCTAATTTAGAATCATCAGTAGTAATAGAAAAACGTAATTTTTCTAAAATATTAGGCAATGCTGTTAAATTTTATGAGGGGCAAGAGAATTATACTAAATGTGCTGAATTAGTTAAGTTAAAAAATAAAGTTGATGGATCAGGAAAACGAAATAAAAAAGGTAATTGAACAAATTTTAGGTTCTAATATTACTATGAGGTATGATACCTCTACAGAAGAAACAAAATTAAAGGGTGAATTCCTTAAAGTAATGGATTTGTTTGAAACAGTTTGGGAAAGGCAGAATAGTATAGATACTAAATACGGAGCTGATTTTTCTACATATGATGATCCATTTTTTAAAACAATTGAAGGACTTGTTCATTTTTGTTTTGAAGGGGTAGCCGCTGAAGCTATTATTTTTTATGTTTATGCTCGTAAGGATATGGAAGGAACTATTCACCCCTATGTAGACCCTAATGGTAAAGAATATATATTTAATAGTATAGATGATTTATGGGATTTTTTAATGTTTTGGGCTGAAGAAATGTTAAAATCATAATGCCAAAAGCAAAACCCTTAAGTAAGCAACTTATAATAGGTGCTGTAAATAAAACTAAATCTAATAGGGCAGCGGCTCGCTATTTGGGTGTTTCCTATATCCATTATAAAAAATGGGCTAAAAATTATGAACCCACTAAAGAAGGCTACCCTAATTTATTTGAACAACATAAAAACCAATCAGGCAAAGGTATACCTAAATTTTTAAATGGTGGTAAAAAATCACCGGCAATATTGGATATAATTGAAGGTAGGGTTGATAGTTCTCATTTTGATGCTTCTAAAATTAAAGATAAATTAATAGCAGAGGGTCTTATTGATGAATGTTGTAGTAGCTGTAATTTTAATGAACGAAGAGTATTAGATTATAAAGTTCCTTTAATTATGAATTTTAAAGACGGTAGTAAAAAAAACTATAAGTTAGATAATGTAGAACTTCTTTGTTATAATTGTTATTTTTTACAAGTGGGTAACATATTTAATGACGTACAAATTCAGGGAATGGAAGAACATAAAACTCCAAATGAAAGTAAAGTAGATTGGGAAATTGATAATTACCACTTACAACGTTTAAAAGAATTAGGACTTGAGGATGAAGATGAAATTGATTTAATTTCTAGATTATGAAAAGTATAAACACAACTACAGCAAATAAAATACTTACAACCATCAATACAGATGAACATAAAGTATTAATAAGTAAAGAGGTAGTAAACTCAATAAAACTCAACCAGGTATGTAAAGTTCATTTATTTGGTGATGTATATCTTGAAACTAAAAAAGAAGATTATAAGGAAATAGTACAAAGGTACCTTCCAATTTTATTAAATAAAGAGGAATATGAAATTTGTCATGAATTAAAATCCTTGAAGCTGATATGAAGAAGAAACGCAAACATCAAAAGCTAGTAACTGATTACGAAAATCAAAAAAGTAAACATCTTGAAAAACTTGCTACAAAAAGCTTGGAAAAGGATGAAAAAATGCGTAAATTCAAGGAGAAGAACATAAACGATAAATTCCTAGATTTATTTTAACACATTAATGGTATACGTAAAACAATATAAAGTTAGTACTTATGATGAGTTTTTGGCACTAACCAAAAATCAAAAATTTACTATTTCTCAACAAATAGTAGAAACAGTACTAAATAATATAGATACTAAGAAAAAACAACTTCCTATATTTGAAATTGAAGTAGAAAGTAAAGGAGAAACATACACATTATCAGTGCAAACTGAGGAATTTGTAAGTACGTTAGAAACAAATCTTATACATTTCGAAAATGAAGAAGCATATGAGGGTTGTCAAAAAATTATAAAAGCAATAAATTATTTAAAAACTAAAAATGGCTAATAAAACCAATACCTTTCTATTTAAAGGTGATAGCTCAGTGAGTAGGCCTGGAACTCACTCTAAAACAAAATCTAGCAACCATAAAAGTTCAAAACATTATAAGAAAAACTATAGAGGACAAGGACGATGAGTAAAAACAGTAACCACCAACGTTTTGCGGCCCTTAATGATTGGGACCAATTTATGCAGAATGAATATCCTAGTTATAAGGAACGTAAGAAGAAGTATAAAGTAAAACCCCCAACATTTTTACCCCCTGAAGAAGAAGATCTACAGGATTACTATGGAAGAAAATAGAAATAACATTACTGTAAGTGAAGCTATGGAGACTATGTCTGATAAGGATCTAGTCTTCATAGCTACTTATAACCCCCCTGCATTTAAAACCATGTGTTCAATGTGGGGTTTAGAAATGGAGTTGGAAAAAGAAGGAAAACTTCATCGCACAAATATTAGGAAACCCAAAAAAGGGTTCGTATATTCATGGTATAAGTTTAAAAAATGGCTATTTTCCAAGTTATTAAAGATGGTGTTAAAGAGGTAGTAACTCAAGATTCTACTCAATTTAGTTATAAACCCGATGGGAAAACTAAATCCTATGCTGTGCAACGAATTATGTATAAGCAAAATTCTTGGATACCTCCTACATTTGTTAATATTAGGGATAAAAAATATCTAGTACCTGAATGGGTTGAAGTCCACCCCGAAGCACAGTTAAGTGATGTAATGTGGAAGCGTCCTGAACGTAAAGTTCAAAAACCTGATGTAACCACTAAAAAGTTTACTTCTAAAAGCAATCCTGATATTACTTACACAACAAAGAAAACAATGTTACATACTGGTAAAGTACAGTACAGCTGCAATTGCCCTGGTGTGTGGCGTGCCAAATCACGTGAGTGTAAACATATAAAGGAAATAAAAAATAATTAAAGATTTCCGCGAAAGGATGTGGAGAACCGAGGATTTGTTCGTATATTTATGGGGTCCGGTTGCGAGTCAAAACAGTTAATTTTTATCAAATGTTAGATTTATTTATTAGTATGGTTATTGGTGTTTTAGCTGGTAGTTTTGGGTTTTATAGTGGTTATAAATTAGGGCACATTGATGGCCAAATTAAACAACTTGAACTGGATGAAGAGTTTGATAAGTTGGTAGAAGAAATGATTTAAAAAAATGCTCGGATGGTGGAATTGGTAGACACGACAGACTTAAAATCTG
>TARA_R110001632_G_scaffold34766_5_pt1 | contig 15405 bp, 15 predicted proteins | sample TARA_R110001632 | Tara Oceans TARA_R110001632 (sample SAMEA4398266) | marine metagenome | biome: Polar Biome; feature: [SRF] surface water layer (ENVO:00010504); material: water (ENVO:00002006), including particulate matter (ENVO:01000060) such as... | depth 5 m
ACGCAATTGTAAGGGAGTTAAATATTGGTTTTTTAATTCCTCAGAAACGTCGGGAATTCCGCCAATGCAACAAGAAAATTTAAAATCTTGAAGTTTTTGATGAAAGGTGATTCCCGACTTCCCATCTTGAATCGCTTTTAAAAAATTATCCAAGCCTATTGCGTTAGGAGCTACAATACCCATTCCTGTAATGACAACTCTATTCTTCATTGTTCGCGGGTTTTAGCATTCCTGAAATCGTTCCTCTACAAACCAACTCTTCTTTTTCATTGAATAGTTGCACCTTGCATTTGAGTTTATTAAAACGGAAATATTTTTTTTCTGAAACTACTTTTACACGTTCTTTTGGATACACTGGTAAAAAGAAATCTACTTCGTTAGACGTGAGTGCTATTTGAGGTTTTTGATTTTCTGAAACCTCCTCTTTCAATAAATAAATTCCAAGGCAAACGACACCAATTTGCGCCATCACTTCTGTTAAAATCACACCAGGTGTAATTGGGTTGTCTTTAAAATGCCCTTCATAAAAAAACTCGTCTTCTTTAAAAGTATAAAAACCTTCTGCTCCAGTTTCTGATACATTTGTCAGTTCCTCCACAAATAAAAATGGTGATTGATAGGGTAAGAGTTGTATGATTGTTTGATTGTTCAATTGTTGAACTGTTTATTTGTTTTTATTGTCATTCCCAACTTTATAGGGAATCTATTTCTATTCTGGATTCCCGATTTCTCGGAAATGATATTCGTCAACTAATATGTTCTCCTCCATCTACAGGAATAATCGTTCCATTAATCCAAGAGGCTTCGTCTTTAGATAATAAATACACAGCATTTGCAACATCTTCTGGCAATGTTAATCTGTTAAATGGGTTTCGCAATAACGAATGTTTTTTAATCTCTTCGCTTCCTGGAATCATTCGTAAAGATGCGGTGTCTGTCACTCCTGCCTGAATACAATTCGCACGAATTCCATATGGCGCAAACTCCAAGGCAATACTTCTAGTAATCGCTTCTAGTGTAACTTTTGCCGCAGATACTGCTGCATAATTTCTCCATGCTTTGCTATTTCCTTCACTGGTAAAACTAAGTACTCGAGCATCTTCTGAGAATAGTTTTGCATCAAAAATTTCTTTCGTCCAATCGTATAAACTAATTCCCATGGCATTTATGGTCAATTGGAAATCATCGGTTTTTAGTGTGGGTGTGGAATCTGAAACCATTGGTTTTAAATTTCCTTTAGCAACACTATGTACAAGCGTCTTTATTTTTCCTCCTTCTAATTCTTCTTGAAGATCTTCTATCAGCGCAGCTCTCTTTTCTGCATGAAAAGCATCTGTATTATAACTGATAAAATCAACTCCTTCTTGCGTAATTTCATTGAATTCTTTTTCTATTTGTTCTTGCTGAGAACGAGTATTTCTATGAACGATACAAATATTCATTCCGTGTTTGGCTAGCTTTTTTGCCGTTGCCAAACCGAGTCCGCTTGAACCTCCTAAAATAAGTGCCCATTCGTTTTTATCTTCAAATTCTTTTACCATTCTAATAATATTCTTTGTGCAGAAAACCCTGGTCCAAAACTCAGCATCAGTCCTCTTTCTCCTGACTTTCTATCACCATCCATAAATCGTTCTAAAACATAAAGTACCGTAGCACTTGACATATTTCCATACAATCTTAAAACCTCTTTGGTGTCGTCTATATTCTTTCCTAAAGATCCGAATAAGTCTTCTACTGTTTGTACTATTTTCTTTCCTCCAGGATGAAAAATTAAGTGATCAACATCTTCAATTGTTAAATTATTTCTTTCTAAAAATGGATGTACAATCATTGGAAAATGATTCGAAATAGTTTCTGGAACTGATTTGTCTAAAATCATTTGTAATCCAGAATTCACTAATTTAAAACCCATCATATGTGTTGCATCATAAAAATGATACATGGCTTCATCTAAAATTTTTGGCCCTTCATCTTCTTCGTAAGAAGAAAGAATTACACTTGCTGCTCCATCACCAAAAATAGCAGCACTTACGATATTTACCATTGAATAATCATCCAATTGAAATGTCGCTGTTGGAGACTCTACAGCTATAACAACGGCTCTTTTATTTGGATTTGCTTTTAAAAAATTCTTGGCATAAATAATTCCTGAAACTCCTGCTGCACAACCCATTTCTGTGACTGGTAATCGTACAATATCTTGTTTCATTTTCAAGCTATTGATTAAGTACGCATCTACAGAAGGAATCATAATTCCCGTACAACTAACCGTAATGATGTAGTCAATATCGGTAGGTTTTAAGTTTGCTTTTTTTAAGGATTTTTTCAACGATTCTTCGGCAAGTATTGTGACTTCTTTAGCATAGATATTATTCTTATCCTCAAAAGAAGAATTTAAAAAAACGGCTTCTGCATCCATAATGGAATAGCGTCTATCGACTCCTGCTCCTTCAAATAATTTGATTACTTTTCGTTGAAAACGCTCGTCTTGTCCAGACATCCAAAGTTTTACAAACGGAATAATGTCTTTGGTTTCTCTTGTATGTTTTGGTAACTGTTTTGCTACTGCTGTTATTTTTACGCTCATTTATTTTGTAAAATCCATTGATAACGAAAAGCCCATTTCCATTGAATGGAAAAACGAACTTTCGTTTGTGTTGAAATATATTCTAAATCTTTTCTTTTAAAGGCTCTTAAAATTGAGGTTAACCCATCTTCTCTTACCATTTTGTTTTTGATAAAAAGACCAATCAGTTTAAAAAGATAGTATGCTAATCGATGTCTATGTAAATCATTTACAATTGCTCCAATTTTTGCATTTTGTACCGTTGGTTTTAAAAATGAAATTAACTCATCATCTTTAAAGTGGTGTAAAAACAAAGTGCATAAAACTACGTCATAATGTAATTTTTTAAAATCATCTGAAAAAATATCAATCGCTTCAAAACTCAATTCGGGGTATTCTTTAGACAATTCATTTGCGTATTCTATGGCATCTGGATTTGCATCAATTCCAATCAATTGAAATGTGTATCCTTGCTTTCTTCCAAATTTAGCTACATCTCGCAAGATATCTCCATGTCCGCAACCTAAGTCAATAATCGTTATTGTTTTGTCTTTTGTACTGTTTTTAAGGAGTTTTTTTACTCCATTTATAGTCACAACATTTCCACCTAATAAGCGGTTAATTGTTTCTAGTTTATCTAAGGTATCGCGGAACATTTCTCCTTCTAAAGTGAAGTCGTCCATGATTTCTGTTTCTGAAGAACGGAAGGATGTGTTAACAAGAAAACTCATACTTTTCTTAGGGGTTTGCCGTGTGTAAATTGAATTATTTTTGGTAACAAAGAAGGAACCATTTTCAGGATTGAATACGCTATTTCAGAAATGGTTTGATTTCTAAACAACCAAGCAATAAAGTGTCCGGCTTTCAGTCGAGTTTTAAATTCTTTGTTCCAATCTCTAAGATACTGCTTTTCTAAACTTTCTCTTGTTTTAATTTCTCCATTTAAAAATTGTACTATTCGAGTACTTGCCAGTTGAGCGCTTGTAATTGCCATTCCCATTCCGTTACCACATAATGGATGAATCATCCCTGCCGTATCTCCGCACATGATTATATGGTTTTCTATAGGGTTTTTGGTTTCAAACGATATTTGACTGATGGAGAGCGGTTTCTTAAAAACAGGCTTTGATTCTTTGAAAATCTGCTTTAAATAGTCATTTTTAAAAACGACTTGCTCTTGAAAATCTACAATATTTTTGTACTTTTTAAAGCTTGAATATTCTGTGATATAACACAAATTAATCGAATTGTTTTCAACTTTTGAAACGCCACAATATCCTCCTTTAAAATTATGCAATGCTACCAGATCTTCTGGAAATTTTCCTTTTACGTGAATTTTCACGGCTAGATAAGGTGATTTCTTTAGAATGAACTTTCGATTCATTTTTACATCTAGTGTCGACCTTTTTCCAAAAGCTCCGATGCAAGTTTTACTTTGAAAAGCTCCTGATTTGTTCGTTTGAATTGTAAAAACATTCTCTGAAAAGTCAACCGAATCTACCGAATCTTGTAGAATTACAACTCCATTTGAAATTGCTTTTTTAGCCAGTAAATCATCTAAAAAATAACGGCTGATTCCAAAACCACCTAAAGGTAATTCTCCTTTTATGAGGTTGCTTTTTGTGGTTGTTATTTGAACTTTTGAAATCTCTTTAGCTCCTTCTTTTACTGGGTCTATTCCTAAAGAATTTAAATAGGGTAAGACTTCATTAGAAATATACTCTCCACAAACCTTGTGTTTTGGGTAGGCATTTTTTTCAATAAGTAAAACTTGTTTTTCAAATTTAGATAAATGTATGGCGCTTGTTAATCCGGCTAATCCACCACCTACTATAATTACGTCAAAGGTTTTTTTATTTTTCAAATTCTATTTTGTGCCAGAATATTCTACTTGAATTTTTACTGTTTTTGATAATATAAAACTGCCTCCGCCAATTTTAAAATCTTTTCGATTAATTTCGAAATTAGACTTAATGCTAATTGTAGAATCTTTTTCAAACACCTCTATTGGAGCTTCAATTTTTCTGGTAGTTCCTTTCATTGTTAGGTCTGCAAACATTTTAAGACTTCCGTCTGAATTTTCTATAATTTTAGTAGACCTTAGTATGATGTTTTTATGATTAGATTCATCAAAATAATCTTCTTTTAATATGTGTTCGTCTCTACTATCAATTCCTGTGGAAATTGATAGTACCGCAATACTTGCATTCAAATAACTTTTTTGTAAATTCTTAGAATTGAAATTCGTTTCGATTTTGATCTCACTAAAATCACCATCGACATATATCCCAAAGTTTTTGATTTTAAAAGTGACTTTTGTCAATTCGTTATTCTGTTTTCTTTCTTGAGAAAAAACAGTTATTGAAGCAATTAAGAATAGAAAAAAGATTGATTTTTTAAACATAATAGTAAAGATAGTAATTAAAGAAATTTGTTAGTCTACTAAATCTGCTAATTCCTTGCCAACTAAAGAGCCAATAGCAACTCCCATTCCGCCTAAACGAACACCACAAAAGACATTGTTTGACAATTGTTTCACAATCGGTTTTTTTTGATTTCCAACTCCCATAATGCCACTCCATCGATGCTCAATCTTAACATCTGTATGAGGTAAAATAATTGTTTTTAAAATTTCTTCCAACTTGTTTTGTATCAGTTTTGTCTGTCCAAATTGAGTTGTCTCTTCTGTTTTAAAATCTAAATTTCTACCTCCGCCAAACAAAATTCTATCATTGATATTTCTAAAATAATAATAGCCTTCATCTAAATGAAATGTTCCTTTGATGTGTAGATTTTTAATTGGTTTGGTGATTAAAACTTGTGCTCTTGCTGGTTGTACGTTTTCTTGGAGCAATTCATTTGAAAAACCATTGGTTGCAAAGAGTAGTTTTGATGCAGTAAACTCTCCTTGATTGGTTTGAATTTTTACCTGAGCCATATCCTCAGAAAAACGCTCTACAATTACATTATTTAAAATTTTGATTCCTTTTTCTTGAGCTAAGGCAAGTAGCTGCACGACCATTTTTCCTGTATCAACTTGACCTTCAAAATTATTTACTAAATATTTTGGAACGATTTTTTTAAAATTGAATTTGTTCTCAATAGTTGAGTAAACGTTCTCTTGAAACAGCGGAAATAACAACTTATTTAAAGAGCCAATTTTGCTTTCACATTCTTCAAAAAAAGAAGCGTCTTGAAAGAGTTCATATCCGTAGTTATGCTGATAATCAATCTTAGTGTCTCCTAGAAGTTTTCTTAACAACTGTAAGCCTTCCCATCGTTGCTGAACTAAATTTAACACCTCTTCTTCTGAATGGTTTTTTAAATCACTCAACAATTCGGAGACACTTCCAAAGCATGCAAACCCAGCGTTTTTTGTGCTTGCTCCTTGTGGAAGCAAGCCTTTTTCTAAGACTAGAATTTTTGCTTTCGAAAATCGTTTTTTTAAATTAATTGCACAATTTAATCCCACAATTCCGCTACCAACAATAACGAAATCATTGTTTAAAAACCATTCTTTATATTCCCAATAACTGTAATTCATTAGATTGTTTTTTCAAAGCAAAGACTGTTTTCCATTTCAGTGTACTGTTCGTAATTTGGTATTCTATAATATCCTAATTTTTGATAAAACCGTACCGCTTCTACTTGACGATCTCCAGTTTCTAAAATACATCTTTGAAATTTATTTTCTTTTGCCCAAGTTTCTAAGAAATTGAGGATCTCTTTTGCCACACCAGAACCTCTTTCGTTTGGTTTAACATACATTCTTTTAATTTCGACAGAAGAATCGTCTACTTTTCTAAAGGCTCCGCAGCCAATTGGAATGCCCTCTTTATAGGCTACAACAACATTCTTTATTTTTTCTAAACTATTAAACTGATTGTAAAAATCATGTTCGTCACCATCTGTTACTTTTAAATAAGCATCTAGCTCTTTTACAAGGTTTTTAAAATCTTGATTTGTGTTGTCTGTTTTTACAATTTTCGTCATTAAAACTCTAGCCTTAACTGAACCCAAACAGGTTCTTTTTTTTCTGTGTCTAAATTACCAAAAGAAATTCCAAGTAACCGAACAGATTCTTTCAATTTTTCTTGATATAGCAACTCTTTTACTATTGGCATAAAGTCTTCTTTTTTTTGAATAAACTCAAGAATCGTTTTACTTCTAGTTTGCTGTGTAAAATCGCTATATTTAATTTTTAGTGTAATGGTTTTTCCTTTTGTTTCCGAAGTAACCATTCTTCGCTCTAACTCTTCTGCAATTTTTGTAAGCTTTTCTAACATAAAAATTTCTGAAGAAAGATTATCAAAAAAAGTTCTTTCAGCGGCTATTGATTTTCGAATTCGATTCGGTTTTACTTTGCTATGGTGAATTCCTCTAACAATATTATAATAAAAAATGCCAGATTTACCGAAGAGTTTCGTGAGTTCTTCTTCTGATTTTTTCTTCAAATCTAATCCGGTAAAAATTCCGAGATTATACATTTTTGCAGCGGTCACTTTTCCAACCCCATAAAATTTATTGACGGATAGCTCTTCTAAAAAAGGAATCACATCTTCTGGATTGATTGTCTTTTGTCCGTTAGGTTTATTGATATCTGAGGCTACTTTTGCTACAAATTTATTCACTGAAATTCCTGCAGATGCTCTTAGCTCTAATTCGTTATAAATACGATCCCGGATTTCTTGAGCAATTAAACTTGCTGATGGGTTTCCTTTTTTGTTTTCAGTAACATCTAAATAAGCTTCATCTAAAGAAAGAGGTTCTACTAAATCTGTATAATCATAAAAAATTTCTCTAATTTTTGATGAAATTTCTTTGTAGCGATCAAATCTAGGTTTGACAAATATAAGATGTGGACATTTTTTTTCGGCTAGAACTCCGCTCATTGCAGATTTTACACCAAACTTTCTAGCCTCATAACTTGCCGCAGCAACAACGCCTCTTTTGCCTCCACCGCCAACAGCAACAGGTTTTCCTCGTAACTCAGGATCATCTAACTGTTCTACAGATGCATAAAAGGCATCCATATCTACGTGGATTATTTTTCTATATTGAGGAGATTCGTTCACTCAATAAATTTACAAAACTTTGGTTTTATAAAAGGAAATTAACAAGATTGATTATCACAACTAAACCCGTAATAATTCCAAGAATTAAATCCATCTGATTTGCTAGTCGTTCTATTTTCTTTTCTATTTTTTTAGCAAGACTCGTGTATAAAAAAAGAAGGGAAAATGTTCCTAAAGCTGAGCCTAAAACAAAAACCATGTTGTTTATCATATTGAATTCGTACCAATGCATCATCACTAATGTGCTCGTGACTCCAAAATAAAACGGGATTGAAAACATGTTTAAGGAAGAAAATAAGAGTCCAGAAACAAATCCTTTTATTTTTCTGTTATTCTTACTTAATTTCTTCTTTTTAATCCTATTCGCTTTGATAAAAAAGAAAACCGATAACGCCGCAAAAACAACCGTTCCAAATTGTTGAAGAGTCATTATATAATCTGGATTATCTATCAGTATTTTTGAAAACCCAACAGCTATATACGCTTGAATAATAACGATTAGTGAAACTCCTGCAGCAAAATAAATTGCTTTCTTTTGAGTTTCTTTAATGCTAATTTTAACCGTAGTCATACTTAACATGCTAGGAAACAGTGTTCCTAAAAATGACGTAATGAACCCTAAAAAAAAGTGAAGTACGATTCCCATAAATATTTTACTAAAGCCAAATAGACTTATATGCAAATATGGTGTTTTTGAAAAAGATAAAGGCGCCATATAGGCGCCTTTATTTATTTCTATTTGTTGATTTTATACAACTCCTTGCGCTAGCATTGCGTCTGCTACTTTAACAAAGCCTGCAATATTTGCTCCTTTTATATAATCTACCGAGCCATCATCATTCTTTCCGTACTGTACGCAAGAATCATGAATATCTTCCATAATATCTTTTAATCTATCGTCTACTTCTTTTCTAGACCAGCTTAAACGAAGTGAATTCTGACTCATTTCTAAACCAGATGTTGCAACTCCACCAGCATTAGATGCTTTTCCTGGAGCAAATAAAATCTTTGCTTGTAAGAATTCGTGAATTGCTTCCGGTGTAGATGGCATGTTTGCTCCTTCTGAAACACACATACATCCATTTGCAATTAATGTTTTTGCTTCTTCACCGTCTAACTCATTTTGAGTTGCACATGGTAAAGCGATATCACATTTTACAGACCATGGTCTTTCACCTGCAACATATTTTGCGCTAGGGTAAGCATCAGCATATTCGCTAACCCTTCCTCTTCTTACGTTTTTAAGATCCATTAAGAATTTCAACTTTCCAGTATCAATTCCATCTTCATCAACGATGTATCCACCAGAATCAGACATTGTTAAAACTTTTGCTCCAAGCTCAATCGCTTTTTCGGCAGCGTATTGTGCTACATTTCCTGATCCTGAAATAACTACTCTTTTTCCTTTAAAAGAATCGTTTTTCGTTTTCAACATATTGTCTGCAAAGTATACGTTTCCATATCCTGTTGCTTCTGGTCTAATTAGTGATCCTCCCCAAGAAGCACCTTTACCTGTTAATACTCCTGTAAATTCGTTTGTTAGTTTTTTATACATTCCAAACATGAATCCAATCTCTCTTCCTCCAACGCCAATATCTCCAGCAGGAACGTCTGTATTTGGACCAATATGTCTAAATAATTCTCCCATAAAAGCATGACAAAAACGCATAATTTCATTGTCTGATTTTCCTTTAGGATCAAAATCTGATCCTCCTTTTCCACCACCCATTGGTAATGTTGTTAATGAGTTTTTGAATACTTGTTCAAAAGCTAAAAACTTTAAAATACTCGCATTTACTGTTGGGTGAAAACGCAATCCTCCTTTATATGGTCCAATTGCTGAATTCATTTGAATTCTATATCCTCTGTTTACTTGAATTTCTCCTGCATCATCTACCCAGCTTACTCTAAAAGAAATTAATCTTTCAGGTTCTACCATTCTCAATAAAATGTTTTTCCCATGATAAATATCATTTTCAACAATATAAGGGATAACTGTTTCTGCTACTTCTTGAACAGCTTGTATAAATTCTGGCTCATGGTTATTTCTCTTTTTAACCATGTCCATAAAATCATTGATTTTAGCTTCCATCTACTTGATTTGATTTGCGGTTTAATTGTTTAATTAAGCGGCAAAGATAGATATTTTAGCGCATCTTAATATTAATTTTTTTTATTTGTTTGTCGCTATAACATCAGTACTCAATCGATTTCGTGTTCATTTTAGTTTTCCCTAAGAAATAGAATTACTTTCTTTATAAAAAATGTAAATTTGTGCTTTATTTATTTGATTAAAGAAAATGTTAGACAAGGTTAAAGAACTCATTGAGGAGGTTCGTTTATTTAAGGCAACTTCAAAAGGAGATGTAGAAGCTTTTAGGATTAAATATTTAGGAAGTAAAGGCTTGTTAAAAGGTTTATTTGCTGAATTTAAAAATGTGGATGCTGAGTTGCGAAAAGACTTCGGACAAGCTTTAAATACGCTGAAAAAATCTGCTGAAGAAAAGGTTGCTATTCTAAATGATTCTTTAGAAAATGCAACTAATGAGAAGAGTTTTTATGGAGACCTAACGCGTCCTTCTGAACCTATTCAATTAGGTTCTCGTCATCCTATTTCTTTAGTCAAAAATCAAATTATTGAAGTCTTTAATAGAATTGGTTTTACCGTTTCTGAAGGACCTGAGATTGAAGATGACTGGCACAACTTTACGGCATTAAACCTTCCAGAATACCATCCAGCTAGAGATATGCAGGACACGTTTTTTATCGACAAAAACCCTGATACCTTATTAAGAACTCACACCTCTTCGGTTCAGGTTCGTTATATGGAAAATAACAAACCGCCTATTAGAACTATTTCACCAGGAAGAGTTTTTAGAAATGAAGATATTTCTTCTAGAGCTCATTGTATTTTTCATCAGGTTGAAGGATTATATATTGATACCGATGTTTCTTTTGCCGATTTAAAACAAACCTTATTGTATTTCACCAAAGAGATGTTTGGGAAATCAAAGATTCGTTTACGCCCTTCATATTTCCCTTTTACAGAACCAAGTGCGGAAGTAGATATTTACTGGGGGTTAGAAACCGAAACTGATTATAGAATTACTAAAGGAACAGGTTGGTTAGAGATTATGGGATGTGGAATGGTAGATCCTAACGTTTTAAAGAATTGTAATATCGATCCTTCTGTATACAGTGGTTATGCTTTTGGTATGGGGATAGAGCGAATTGCAATGCTGTTATATCAAATTCCTGATATTAGAATGTTTTATGAAAACGACGTTCGTTTCTTAGAGCAATTTAAATCTGTTTTATAAACTTTTACTTTGAAAAAAGATATTCAAATCCCTGAAGTTTCTGGTGTTCAAGTAGCGGTTGTTTTTGAATACAACGACATCTACAACACGGATGATTGGAATGTATATCTCATCAATGAAAAAGAAATAGCTTTAGAAATGGTTGTCGTTGTTTCTAAAGGGTTTAATGACACTAAAGAGACTGCTGTTATGCGTAAGAAAATTGACGTTCTTGCAGCAAATTCTTTTGCAAAAATAGAGTGGATACAGCCTGATTTATTTCAGCTAAAAAATCAATTTCAAGTTACTTTTTTTGCAGATAATATACTCTTCGACAAAACATTTATATTTCCCGAAAACACGATTAAAGAAGGTGCTTTACGCATGATTTCTTCTATTAAAAAGAAAGGTGTTTTGGCTCGTTAATCTATAATTTTATTTTATTATTATGTCAAAATTCTATACCTCTCTTACTCCTAGATTACAAACTTTTATTACAGCTCAAAAAATATTTTTTGTGGCAACTGCTCCAGATGAAGGTCGGATAAACCTGTCTCCAAAAGGAATGGATTCTTTACGGGTTGTTAATGACACTAAAATCTTATGGTTAAACGTTACAGGAAGCGGAAATGAAACAGCTGCGCACTTACTAGAAAATGACCGAATTACCTTGATGTTTTGTTCTTTTGAGGGGGCTCCTAGTATTTTAAGAATCTACGGGAAAGGAAAGGTGATTCATCCAAAAGATACAGAATGGGATTCCGTTGTTGGCTTGTTTACTGAAACGCCTGGAACCCGTCAAATATTTGAGATTACACTTGAATCTGCTCAAACTTCTTGCGGAATGTCTATCCCTTTTTACGATTATAAAGGCGAACGTGAACAACTAAATGATTGGGCAAAAGAAAAAGGACAAGAAGGAATAAGTCAATATTGGGAAGATAGAAACCAAATAAGTATTGATGGTAAACCTACTGGTTTAAAATAAACCTTCTATAATTTAGCGTACTTTCTTGCTCTCGTTTTTGATAATTGAGATAAGTCTACCTTAAAAAAGTTTCGCTGTGCTCTAACTTCGAACTCATCTTTTTTGAATCCTCCTAAAACCAATAAACTGTTGTTTTGTACATAGATTTGAGATGAGAAAAACGGTAAATCAATTCGATAATCTTTTAATTCGTTTGTCTCTGTATTATACGTTAATAACTTACTGTCTTCAAAAATGTAAATCATTTTTTCTTTTGTAGTTACTGATGGTTTGTCAAAATTATAAAATAATTTTCCTTCTGTTTTCATTTTTCCATCCGCTAAATTTAAAGAGACAATCATATTGGTTTTTTCTTCTTTAAAACCACCAATAAAATATACTTTATCGCCTATTAAGCTAACTGATGTTTCATCAGTAATTGGAATTTCAGCAACTAAGTGCCATAATCCTGTTTTTGGATTAAATGAATGAACATCTTTATTATACTGTTTTTTTCCATTTCTAGTTTTCTTTGTTGATCCCCCAAAAGTGAATACTTTTCCTTTATAGGTAATCATTTGAACATTAACAGCTTTGTGTGGATTAGTATCATCTACCTCTAATTCTTTACTGATAGGATTAAACACTTCTATCTTTTCATCCAAATATTCTCTTCTTTTGTTTTTTGAAAGTCTTTTTCCTCCAACAATGTAAATCTTGTCATCAACCTTTACTGCACTATGATTTGCTCTTTTTCTTACTTTGACATCTTCTTTTGTCCATTTTTTGTTTGTTAAATCATATATATATAATGCATCGCTAAATTTAAAATACGATTGATATCTAGAGAGTCCATATATAAAACCATTCATTTGTGAGTTTCCATTTCCTAGTTCTTGTGCTGCACCACTTACGGCATTATTTTCAACCGCTCTTCTATATGCTAATTCTTCTTGAGAACTATCTCCTCCAAAAACATAAATTTTATCATCTAAAAGTACAGATGCAAAAGAATGTAATCTTTTAGGTAAGTTAGGGAGTTTTTCAAAATCAAGCTTTCTTTTTCCTTTTTCTCCAGTAACCAGCACCTCTTCTAGAAGATTGTTTTCTCGGTTTAAAAAAATCTTGAGTTCTTTTTCTCCTCTAAAAATAAGTTTTTTATTTGTGTAAGCAAGGTGTGTTATATATATCGATTTATCCCACTTCTTAGGAATACGAAAAGAAAATTGTCCTTTTTTATTAGTGACAATTATTTCTTTCTCTATTTGAATATGTACTTCTTTTATGGGGAGTTTAGTTTCAGAATCAAAAACGATTCCTTTAATTTTTTGTGCATAAACACTGCTTGAAATAAGTAAAACGATTAATAGTATTAGTTTTTTCATAACGTTTTTTTTTATTAAGCTACAAAAATTATGCCTAATAAAACAAAAAACGAGACTACTAAGTAGTCTCGTTTTTATCTTTACTAAAACTCTTTTTTTATTTAGAGATAATGATTCTTTTGGTGGTACTTCTATTTCCTTGTGTTGCTTTTAATAAATAAACTCCATTGGCAACATTTCCAAGGGTAATCGTTTCATTAAATAAATTTTGAGGTGATTCAAAATTAGATCTATAAATTCTTCTTCCTTGTAAGTCAAAGAAATCTACTGTTATTGGTTCAGTAGATGATGCTACAAAACGAATATTTATAATCCCATTAGATGGGTTTGGATAAATAGATAAATTTGATAACTCAAGCATTGTTGAGCCTAATGTTGTTGCTTCTAAATTAACGACTTGATTTGGTAACCAACCATTTCCTGAATTAATAACATCTACTTTAAAAGAATCTGTAAAAAGCGTTGTTTGTGTATTTACAAAAGCAATAGCGCCAAGATTTACATCTTCTTGAGTAAACGTATCTCCAACAACTAAAATAACATCACTTTTTGTAATGTCTCCTTTTGTTGGTAAAGTTATAACCGTATACAATTGTTGACTAGCTGTTTCTGATGTTGTTGTCGCATCAATGTTTGATGTAGTAATAACAGTTGTTCCGTTTGCCACTACATTAATATTATTATTTACAAAATCTGGTAGCGATGTATTCGCTTCTGCGGTACAAACTGAAATACTTGCTGCTTCTATTAGACCTTCATTGAATGAAGCGGCATCATATGATACTGCTAAAAACCAGGTTCCTAAAGAGCTTTCTCCTTCTGAGCTACCTAAGCTTTCTGTTGGTATAATAGTTCCTGATATTGCTGGGTCTGAAGTGCTACAGGCCAGCGGCGAACCCAAATCATCAAATGTTGCGTTTGTAATATTATCACTATCATCACAAGCGTTTTGCAGAAGAGCGATATTACTAGATCCTAGTGATGACGGTTCTTGAATAAAAACAGTAATATCTTGTACGGCTGTATGAGATATACTGGTATTTACTATTAATCTACTAATCAATAAATCATCTGTAATATTAATTGGCACAAATGCCGGATTACTAGTTGAAAAGGCGGATATAGATGCCTCCGTAAAATCTGTTGCTGTGTATGTGTTAGAACAATCTTCTCCTCCAATTGTTTGAAAACTAAATGTTTGGGGAAAATCTCCTGCTAAACATTGGTTAATTGGATTCACTCTCCAATAATAAACAGTATTAAAAGAAAGTCCTGTTACTGTATACTCTAGTTCTGTTTGTGTTGCTGAGGCTAAAATATTTGTAAATGATGGGTTTTCTGAAATTTCTATATCATAACTTTCTGCATTTGCATTTGCATTCCATTCTAAAGTAACTTCTGGAAATTGAATACCCCTTTCTGAATTCGCTGGATAAGAAAGTGTCATTGGGTTCTCTGTGAAACCTGGGTGTAAAACCCTTAATTCTACTGTTTTTGTTTTTGTTTCTGATCCGTCGCTTCCTATAATATCAATATTATAGGTTCCTGCTGCTACATTTTCTAATCCGCTTATAGTAAATATAAAATTTCCATCTGCACTTAACGTCGGGGTTGACAAACTCGCTGAGGCTCCTGTTGGTAAGTTATCAAAAGAAAAGCTTGTTGTTCCTGTTGAAGCTTGAACATAATCAAAGTTAAATGCTGCATCTGAATCTGAACATTGAATGATTGATTCGGTTGAAGTTGAAAAAGCAAAGCCTGAAGTAATTCCTGTTACAATTAACGAGAATGCTTGTGGCCCATCTGCCAGTGTTCCTTTGTGTGTAACTGTAATTGTATATTCTCCAGAAGCGCCATCAACGTCAACTCTTTCGTAAGGGTCTACAGTATTGTCTCCTTTTGTGTTTGAATTAACACTTGTTAATTTCCAAGGGTCAAAAGTATCTGTGTTTTTTGTAACTCTTATATCTAAATCATTTACTAAGACTGCGGTTCCATCATTAAGCGAAGTGCTATTCGAAGGACGAGCGGTTCCAGGCACATCTGTCCATGAAATAGAAGCAAGCAAAGGGTTTGTTCCATCTGACTTTACTGTAACTGTATATGTTTCACC